>X415_White_Rhinoceros__coassemble_4_pt1 | contig 83309 bp, 39 predicted proteins | sample X415_White_Rhinoceros__metabat2_low_PE_005 | metagenome-assembled genome bin X415_White_Rhinoceros
CATCGGAGGTTTTGCCATCGCTGATGTTGGCAATCAAAACCGCTACCAATCAGGTGATTATGGCGGAGGAGGTGACTTTGCATTGGGCGAACTCATTGGCTGGCTCATTGGCGTCTTCGTCGATGACCCAGGGACCGGACTCTTGATTCTCATCATCGTTCTTGTCATCTATCTCATCGCCAAAAGAAAAGCAAAAAAACAAATTTCCAACGTCGATTTCATCAATCGTAACGTAAATCAAGAGGCAAACAACGACTTCGTCATCGATAATAGCGAAAATATCGCTGCCACCATACGCACTCTCGACCCTGAATTCTCAGCCGAGAAATTCAAAGGCTGGGCCCAAGAGGTCTTCCTCAAAATCCAAGAAGCTTGGACTACGAAAGACTGGAAAGTCATTCGTCCCTTTGAATCCGAAGAGCTCTTCAACCAACACAAACAACAGCTCGACGAATATATCCGCCTGAAAAAGACCAACGTGGTCGAGAAAATAGGCATCAAGAAATGCGTCCTCACCTCTTATGATATCGATGGTGAAAAAGAAATTCTCACTCTCCAACTCAACGCCATCCTCCGCGACTATGTCATCGACGACGAGACAAAAAAGGTGCTTGAAAGTAATCCAAACCAGGACTGGTACATGCGCTATCGCATGACTTTCTATCGTAAAGCCGGTGTCAAGACCGAAATCGGAAAAGAAGGCATCAGCATCACCAACTGTCCCAACTGCGGCGCTCCCACCGAGATTACCTCTTCGGGACAATGCAGCTACTGCGGCAGCGTCATCACTAATGGTGACCACAGTTGGGTACTCTCCGACATCCATTCCATCCAATAACATATTATAGAAATCAATTAAATAATAATATAAAATAAATTACAATGGGACTTATTAAAGCTATTTTCGGATCCGTAGGCGGTACGCTCAGCGACCAGTGGTTGGATCTCATCAAATGTGACGACATGGACCAGGACACTCTGATGGTCAAGAAGACCACCGAATCCGGTCAGATTTCAAAAAGTAGCCGTATCATCGTGGCTCCTGGACAGGTGGCTGTCATCTACGACAGCGGCAGTGTCCTCGATGCAACGGCTGAGGAAGGTATCTATAACTTCGACAAATCCTCATCGCCATCGTTCTTTGCTGGTGAGTTCGGACCCGTCTTCAAAGAGATGTGGCAACGTTTCACCTATGGCGGAAGTCCTGCTAAGGAACAGGCCATCTTCTATTTCAACATCAAAGAGATACTCGACAACAAGTTCGGCACAGCCACACCAATCATGTTCCAGGACTGGTCACATGCCATTCCGAACCAGATGACCAACTCTCTCTCCCCAATGAGTGTGAACGTGCGTTGCTATGGTAAATACACCTTCAAACTCGACGACATAGGCGTGTTCATGCGCATCCATGCCGGCACCGCCAATGTTGTGAAGAAAGCTGACATCACAGAACAGATTCGCACCGAGGTGATGGCTGCCTTCCAAAACGTGTTGAACGAAATGGGTAATAGCGTCCACCGTACCCCAGTTCTTGAACTGCCTAGCAATACGGACGAAATCAAGAAGACCATGGACGAGAAAGTCTTCGACGAGCAGATTCGTAACCGTGGTATCAAGCTCGTGAGCTTTGCCATCGAATCAGTCAGTCTCGACGATGAAAGTCAGAAGAAGATTACCGAATACGAACACAACTCCAACACCATGATGCAACAAGGTCGTATCATAGATGTCATGGAAGCCGCAGCTAACAACTCAGCCGGAGCCACCACAGGCTTCGTCGGCATGGGTATGGCCAACATGGGTACCGGAGGCCTCACCGGTGGCGTTCTTCAAAACACCTTCAACAACACGGGACAACAGACCACTTACGACCCATACAATCAAGGACAAAAGCCTGCTGGTGTACCATGTCCAAACTGTGGCACCATGATTACGGGTAAATTCTGTCCCGAATGCGGAACGCCTGCTCCAGCTCCAAAAGCTGCCAAAAAATGTCCAAAATGCGGAACGGAAAGCACTGGAAAGTTCTGTCCAGAGTGCGGCACTCCAATGCCATCTGACGAAGGACCAAAGAGATGCCCAAAATGCGGTGCTGAGGTCACAGGTAAGTTCTGCCCCGAATGCGGCACTCCAATAGCATAAGAGGAGCATACGATACAAAAAGTGCGGCCCAAGAGCCGCACTTTAAAATAAAACATAAACGTGAGCGAATAACGGGGCTCGAACCCGCGACCCTCAGCTTGGGAAGCTGATGTTCTACCAACTGAACTACATTCGCTTGACGATGCAAAGGTAATACATATTTTGAAACATATCCTCTCTTTTTAAAAAAGTTTTTTTCGCACAAAAAGAAGGTTTAAAAACACGACATAACATGCCACAGATAACAGATAGAGAAGAAAAAATCATACGTCAGAGTTTCCAGCCTAAGGTCTGGAGCGAAGTCAAGGCTCACGATTCCTGGTCAGTATTCAAAATCATGGGTGAATTCGTTGAAGGGATGGAAAAACTTGCCAAGATAGGACCATGTGTCGCCATCTTCGGTTCGGCCCGTACCAAACCCGATGACCCTTATTACAAACTCGCCTACGAAGTCGCGGAGAAAATAACGCATCTTGGCTTCGGAGTCATCACCGGAGGTGGTCCCGGCATCATGGAAGCAGCCAATAAAGGCGCACAGGAGGCAGGCGGACCCAGTGCAGGACTCGATATCGTGCTGCCTTTCGAAGGGAAATGCAACGATTATATCGACCGTGACAAGAACATCTGTTTCAACTATTTCTTTGTGCGCAAGACCCTCTTCATGCGCTATGCACAAGGATATATCGTCATGCCTGGCGGTTTCGGAACCCTGGATGAGTTATCGGAAGCCATCACGCTGATACAGACCGAAAAGCTATCCGACTTCCCAGTCATCCTGGTCGGTTCGGAATACTGGCAGGGACTTCTCGATTGGTTCCGCAACACCTTACAAAAAGAGAATATGATTAGCGAGGACGACTTCAAGATTTTCCATGTCGTCGACACTGCTGATGAAGCTGTGAGTATCATTGAAGAGTTCTACAACAGATTCAGTGTGAAGCCTAATCTTGAACTCTGATGCGCACGAAGATATATCTGATTGATATTGATGAAGATGGCTTTCATGTTGCTGTCAAAGGCAAAGTCAACGGCATGAAAGCCCTTTTCCTTATCGACACAGGCGCCTCGCGTTCTGTCTTCGACCCCGTCACCATCTCGCGTTACATCAACGACCTTCATCTTGAGAAGAAAGAAGGCATGACGGCAGGGGTTGGCGGCAGCGACCTCGAGAGCTCCACCTTCGTCATCAAAGAGCTTCAGATAGGACGTCTCACCATCAATGACTTTGAGGCTGTTGCTCTTGATTTAAGCAATATCAAGGATTATTATTCTAACCTTCACCTTCCCCCTATCACGGGCATCATCGGCGGCGACATCCTCGCTGCCCACAAGGCTATCATCAACTACAAAAGTCTTACTCTAACCATAAGCTGATTCTGTTTTTGTAATGTAAAGTCTCATTCTTTCACGAATCTGCCGAAACAACGTCTTGTTTCAGACTGAAAGATAAAGACATATAGTCCCGATGCAAGAGTTGTGACATCAATCTGTCTCTCACTGCTGAGCGACAGCATGCGACGGCCGAAGACATCAAATATTGTCACTTCATAAGGACCCTCCTCGTCGATATCGACCCAAAGATGTGAGCCAACCGGATTCGGATAGAAGCACAATGCCGCATTGCGATAATCAGATACAGAATGCTGCACAGGGATGTCGGCATTAAAAAGCCGGAGACCGCCCGCCCAGGTACCAACCATCAGCTCCAAACGTCCATCAGCATTCAAATCACAAAACGCGGGCGCCGAACGATAGCCAAACGATGCCGACAACACAGGGAACTCCTCAACCCACTGTTCCGTAACTTCCTCAAAAACTGCTGTTTCTTCTACACGATACACATACACACGACCGCTTTCCGAACCCACAGCCAGATAGACATCTTCATCATAATGGAAGAGCGATGGCACGCTATATCCAAAATACGACATCGAATAATCACGCACATCTACCCCGCCCCATTCATCAGTAACCCATTCAAAACCATCTTGATAGCCTTGATAGAAACTTATACGACCCGTGGCATTCCCTACAATCAAATCAAGGATTCCATCCTTATCCACATCATAAAGACAAGGACTTGATGAAGAGAGCGTATAATGGAGGTAGTCGCTGTCGAGACAAACACCTTTATCATCAAAGAGCATCAAAGCACCTTCTGATGTGCCGACTATCAGTTCCGGATGACCATCAGCATTGATATCTCCCACAGTGGGCACTAAACCTTCCACATAATAGCTTCCTAAATTCAGATAATCCTGCGACTCATACCGCAACAAGGGCTGATGAGTAGTGCCTATGTTCTTGAGATGATGAATTTTCGAGGAACGAAACGGCTTCAAAGAACCGTTGCTGTACGAAACCGAATCGATATCTCCAACAGTCCCAACCAGCACATCACTGAGTCCATCGCCATCGACATCCATCACCAGAGGATAGGAACCCGTTCCAAAGTCGAGCATCTGGTCCTGCAAAAATGATTTTGTATGAAGGTGATAATCAGGACAATTGAAAGAACCTTTATTTAGATACAGCCAACAGCTCTCAAGACCTTGACACTTCATGGGATTGGGGTCGAAAGGCGAGACAATCATATCGACTAGTCCATCGTTGTCGACATCGAGGAAGGATGGCACTGGCATGGAATACAGTTCGACGGGATGAGATGAGGGAAACGAGGGTTGTTGGGCAACCATCACGTCGGGGTTCGACAATCCGCCGTTATGGAGGAAACACAGTCCGGGGTAATCCACATCTGCCAGGAGCAGGTCGAGATATCCATCGCCTGTCAAGTCGCGAGCCGTGACCGTAGCGCCACGATGTCGCAGTCCATCTTCAATGAAAAGATTACGACCGAAGAGGCGGGTATCGAGATACATGGTATTATCCTCTTCGCTTTCGGCCACGCGTCCCCAGCAAAGGTCCTGGCGCTCAAACACTAAGGAGTCGCGGTGACCGAATCGTTCCATCGATAGGTTCGTATGTTTTTCAATGAAAGTACCCATGACTCCAAATGTCAGGATATCGAGGTCTCCATCCCCATCGACATCCACCAAGGCTGGATAATCCGCTTCGGTAGCCAGGATATTGACTTCTCCCCCGCCCTGCCACGAAGTCAGATAGGGGAAGACGGTCAGTTCAAACGACAGAGCACCTTGGGTGCTGGTATTTCGATATACTTTTATTCCTGCCCATCCTTTGGAATAGGTAAACAGGTCGGTGAGTCCGTCGCCATCGTAATCGGCGAAGACCACCCAATCGTTTAATTCAGGGAACAATCTTTCATACGATGGAGCGTATTCATATTTAATTTCCTGATAACCACCTTTATTAAGGAAGCAACGGAGTGTTTTATCATGTCGGTCGAAGGCTACGATATCGTTCTTTCCATCCCCATCAAGGTCGATGGAGCCGAACTGACAGGCATTGAGTCCCCCTACCCATGGATAGGGAATCTCCCCATCTATTCGTATCACATTTTGTGAATAAATAGACAATATAATAATATTGAATAATACAATAAATATATAGAATTTCTTATTCATATTATATATTATTCAAAACTATTAAAAGACTATTCTTTTTCAGTATTATTTTGTTGAGTAAGAGGGAGCACGAGTCGGAAGCCGCCGAAGCTATTGCCGGAGTCGGAGTAGCGTTTTCCTCGCCAGCTGACGCGGCAAGAGTTTTTATTGAGGTTCCAGCTACCGCCGCGGATGACGTAGAAGGTCTTGCCTTTTTCTGCGTTGACTTTACGTTCTTTGTCGTAAAAAGCATAAGGAGTTTGGGTCCATTCCCACACATTGCCCGACATGTCATAGGCACCTATCTTATTGGCATTCTTACGTTTGGTCCATCGTGGATGGCGACTATTTTCGTTATACCATCCGAGTTTACGGAGGTCATCGCCACCGCTATAGAGTTGTTTATCGCCTTCTGGGTTATCTTTTCCACCACGGGCGGCATATTCCCATTCTTCTTCAGTGGGGAGGCGAAAATCCTTGTTGGTCAGCGAATCGAGGCGTTGGAGAAACACCATAATCTCATCGAGGCTGACGTTTTCGACGGGACGGCGGCAGCATTTGTAGCGACTTGGGTTATAGCCCATGACTTTCTTCCAGAGTTTTTGGGTCACTTCGGTCTGACCGATGAGAAAATCCTCGGGGATAGTGACGAAATGGATAGGCCATTCATCGCTTTGGGCGTTGAAATCGTAGTTGACTTCTGTAGTATCGATACATTGGGCCCCCATCCAGTAGTCGCCTTTTTCGACCTTGACCATCTTAAACTGGACGCCTTCGACCGTAAAGGTCTGTTGGCCAAAAGAATAGATGGTGAGGGCTACAAGGGTCACGCAGCATAATAAAAACTTTCGCATAGCATCATTGGATATTGAAGAGCAAAAATACATCATTATCATGATGAGAAGGTAGTCGCATCGTAAAAAAAGTTACCTTTGCACACAAAATAAAAATCATGGCAAGAATACTTATCATTGACGATGAAGCCCCTATCAGAAGTTGGGTCAAGGATATTTTAGAAGATGAAAAATACCAGGTTGACGAAGCAGGTTCGGGCAAGGAAGCGCTTCAGATGCTTGCAGAGCAGGATTACAGTTTAATACTCAGTGACATCAGAATGCCTGGGATGGATGGACACGAATTGCTTCAGCAGGTCAAGTCGCAATACAACATTCCGATGATTATGATTACGGGGCATGGTGACATTGACGATGCTGTTACGGCCATCAAGGAGGGTGCATCGGATTACATCCAGAAGCCTTTCGACCTCAACAGGTTGATTCACACAATACGTGTTGTATTGGACAAGGAGAGTTTAAAGGCTGAGAACAAGGCTTTGAAGAAGGCCGTCAGTCGTCAGTACGAAATGGTTGGTGAATCGCAGGCGATGATGAATGTGAGGGATATGATTGCCAAGGTAGCGCCTACGGATGCGAGGGTACTCATCACGGGTGAAAATGGCACGGGCAAGGAGCTTGTGGCGCGACAGTTACACGAGTTGAGTCAGCGTCGTTATGGGCCCTTCATCGAGGTGAATTGTGCAGCTATTCCATCCGAGTTGATTGAGAGTCAGCTTTTTGGTCATGAGAAAGGCTCTTTTACTTCAGCCATCAAGCAGCGCAAGGGAGACTTTGAGTTGGCTGATGGAGGCACTTTGTTTTTGGATGAGATTGGTGACATGAGTTTGTCGGCTCAGGCCAAGGTGTTGCGTGCTTTGCAGGAGAACAAGATAACGCGAGTGGGTGGAGAGAAGGAGATTCCGGTGAATGTACGTATTGTGGCAGCCACCAACAAGGATTTGAAGAAGATGATTGAGGATGGCACGTTCCGTGAGGACTTATATCATCGTTTGAGTGTGATAGTGGTGAATGTACCTCCGTTGCGTGAGCGCAAGGACGACATTCCGTTGTTGATTGAGCATTTTGCTTCGTTCATTGCGCAGAGCATGGGCAAGGCGGCGCCACGATTCACTGAGGAAGCCATTGAGGAGTTGCAGCAGTATCAATGGACGGGTAACATCCGTGAGTTGCATAACATTGTGGAGAGGCTTATCATTTTGAGTGGCAATGAGGTCACGAAGGATGACGTAGACCGATACGGCAATCCATTGCATTAAGAGGTATTTTATTGCACGAATATCATTTCAAAAAAAAAGTTTCCATCCTCTCTTGCGGGGGATTGAAAATAGCAGTAATTTTGCGGCTCGTTCTGAGAGACAGTCTTCGGGCGGTTCTTTTGGATGTTAAGACGGGGGTGACCGGTTTTGACAGCAAGATGGATTGTCATGGAAGCATGCCGAGCACTGTGGTGAAGCTCGTTAATCTTGGCTACAAAATATTAATTGGCGAAAACAACTACGCTCTCGCTGCCTAACTGAAGCACAGTAGGTTAAGGCTCAATCCGCACACAAGGTGAGTGGACGAGACATCTCGCGGGTGGAGATTCCTGATTCCGGCCCGGGTCCGAGGTGCTAATCAAGTTCGGGATAGTTTGGATGGCGCTCCGACGTTCAGGCGAAATTTAGGAGATAAGGTTATGTTTAGGGCGTCTACTCCCTTGCACAGCACGAAAACCAACAGTAGAATAAGCATGTAGAAACCATGGGGGTTCCTTGTTTGGACGAGGGTTCGACTCCCTCCATCTCCACTTTTCACAATAACTCACTGGTTTTTAGTGGGTTATTTTTTTATATCAATTTGTACCTTTATTTGTACCCTTTTCCCTAAGTTATTGATATCATAAGAAATCTCACAGCACCGCTGCAATCTTTCTAATGTCCAGCGCTGATAAAAGTTGACAAAAAGTAATATGGAGTTCTCTTATTAGCCCTTTTTCCCAACCTTTGTCATTTCAATCATAAAACATACTACCATGAATATCGGAGACAAAATACCGGAGGTCCTTGGCATCGACCAGGACGGGAATGAAATCAAATGGAGCGACTACAAAGGTCAGAAGCTCATCCTTTACAGCTACCCCTAGGCCAAATAGAACGGTTGCCCGACTCTCAAAATATGTTCTCCAATCGGATAGTCCTTGTATTTCTCAAAGTTCACCAAATCAACAGAATACAGCAGAGAAAGGTCTTCAATTTTTACTTGAATGTCTAAAATCTGGTTATAGGTGATATCATTTCCGAATAATGCCAAATCAATATCGGAACCTTCACGAAAATCCCCTTTTGCTCGTGAACCAAAAAGCAACACTTTCTCAATATTGTCATAACAGGCAAACACCGAGCACAAATCTCTCACCGTTTCTTCACTCAGTCCGTACATGTCAGTTATTGCTTATAATTGATGAAATCTTATCATCGAACTCAATAAGTAAAGGAGCGTATTCTGTCAAAATGCTTTTGGCAATCTCAAAAGCCTCTTTTTCATTATAGACATAAGATGTGGCATTTCGGGCAATGCCCATACGCCGCCATGCATCGTGATGTGCAATCAATCCATCTTCAAAAGCCATCTGAAGTGTACCATTAGGCCCTGAAGTAAAGGTATATCCCTTGAAAATCAGATAATCCTGCATCACCTTCCAAGCCAATTCGTAAGTATATTCAAAACGCTGAATCAGACCTTCCTGCTCTAACTCCGAATAACTTTCGATTTTGCGTTGAGAATCCACTAACTCACGAATCTTTGCGCAAGCCCGATGATAATTATCAAAACGCTGTTTCCACCTAATGTCTTGGTTTCCCATTTCTTAACTTTTTCGCAAAAATACACATTTTTTCAAAATTTGTTCGTTTTTGCCATTCTTTTTGTAATGTCTTGCACTGAAAGACCAAGGAAATCAAGACAAAGATTCACGCCGAGCAGATTCTGGAGTATCTCAAAGCTTAAGTATCTGTCATAACGCCGTGTTAAATCTTTTCGGTGATTAAAAGTGTTTTCTTCGATGAGATTCTCAAATCCCATACGCAATGAATCTTCTGTGGCAGTATCTTTTGTGTTAATCAGTGTCAACCAAGAATATTGCTGAACGTAAGAAGGATGAAGTTGGACCTTCCCCAGCGACGAGGAGACATCAAGATTGTGTTTATCCCATGCGTAAAATTCATATCCTCAGTCTCTCACATTCGACCTCTCTCCCAATGAAATTAGCATCGTTAACCGCTGTTCCAAATATAAATGGTCTTTCCATATAAAATTGAATATTAACAAATTATAATCACATAAAACAATGTCACATAGAGTTATATCACATAAGTTTGTGTGACATGCGGTAAAAGTACTCTCTTTTTTTCAATACCGAGCACACTAATAGCAAAAAAAAGTAGGCATAACATGTATTTGGTAATCAAAATCATCTAACTTTGCAGCGATATTAGACGAAAAGAAATTAAATTTGATTGCAGTTATGGGAACGACAGCTATTGTCTCTGCAATCCTGACCCTTCTGGCGGGAATCGGCATATTCCTCGTTGCGTGCCAGATGATGAGCTCGAACCTTGAATCGGCGAGCTCCGCGAAGTTGAAAAGCCTCTTTGCCAAGGCATCGAAAAGCAAGCTCTTAGGAGTGGGCATCGGAACGGTCGGGACCGCTGCCATCCAAAGCTCCGGAGCAACTACCGTGATGACGATTGGTTTCGTCAACGCAGGTATCATCTCTCTCACTCAAGCAGCCACGATCATCTACGGTGCCAATATCGGTACCACCGTCACCGCGCAAATCGTTGCGTTGGGTATGTTCGGCGGCAATGCTTTATCTACAACAGTCATCTTCTCAGCCTTCGCCGGAATCGGTGCGGCTATTATGACGTTCGCTAAAAACAGCAGCACAAAGACTCTTGGAGGTATCCTCACAGGATTCGGCATGCTATTCGTCGGTCTATCGTTGATGAGCGGTTCCATGAAGGATTTTGCGGCAATGGAAGGCGTGAAAGCCTTCTTGTCACGCATCGGCAATCCACTCCTTCTCGTGCTCATCGGAACGATCTTCACCGCCATCATCCAAAGCTCTTCGGTCATGACATCCATCGCATTGGCCATGTGCGTGACTGGTCTCATCACCCTCGACCAGGGCATCTTCCTGACAATGGGTTCGAACATCGGTTCGTGCGTAGTGGCCATCATCGCTGGTGTCACCAGCGGAACCAACGCCAAACGGACGGCTCTCATCCACCTGTTCTTCAACTGTGCAGGCGTCATGGTATTCCTTATCATTGGATGGCTTATCATGGCACTAAGCGACAATGCGTTGAGCTATGGCGTGTTCTTCGAAAAGATGTTCCCCAATGCCCCACAGACCCAACTGGCCATGTTCCATACCTTCTTCAACGTGCTTACTGTACTGTTTATGTTGCCTTTGACCGACGCCTTAGTCAGATTGGTCACAAAGATGGTTAAAGCCAAGGAAGGAACCGAAGAAGATATGTTCCACCTTCACTTCGTGGACGACTACATGCTTCAGACACCTCCACTGGCAGTGGGACAAATCAAAATGGAAATTCTCAATATGGCAGACATCGCTTTGGAGAATTTCGACAGGTCGATAGGAATCATCACCACGATGGATTTTGCCGAACGGGACTTGTTCAAGTACAAGGAAGAAGAAATCAATTTCATCAACAAGGCATTGGTGAATTTTGTCGTTAAGTTGACCGAAAAGAAGAGCTTCAACCAACATGACCGTGTGTATCTCACCACCACCTTTAGGACCATCCGCGACATAGAACGTATCGGTGATTATGCAGAGAATATCGTCGAATATGCCGATGCGCTGAACACTGCTGGCGACAAATTCTCCGATGAGGCTCTTCACGAAATCAATCAGCTGAAAACCCTCGTACATTCCCTATACGAGAAAGCCATAAAGGCATACCGTGACGAGGACATCCTCAGTCTTGATGACGCCTATACCATCGAAGATGAAATCGATGATTTCACCAAGCACATGGAAGACAGTCACATCGAAAGGATGGCACAAGGCGTGTGCAATTCGAACACCGGAGCCCATTACCTTGAACTCTCGTCCAACACCGAACGTATCGCCGACCACCTAATCAACATGGCGAAGTCCATCCGAAGCCTTTAATGACGACAAGATGAAAAGATATCCCCTATTCTTTCTCCTCCTGCTTGCTACCCTAATCGCAAACGCCCAATGCTACCTCGAACCCGGCTTCGATTTCGGCAACTATACCCCCTTCAGCGCACGACATCAATATATCGGCGACTACTCCCAATATGACCTCGACCTACGTATCGGCCGACAAACCACCGGAGAGAAACCCTGGGAACAGGCCTTCAACTACCCAAGCTACGGTCTGCGCCTAGGCTATACCCACAACACCCTCGACAGCGTCATCTACTACAGCCACGATGGCGATTACTACGGTCCCATCGGCGAATGCTTCACCCTCGCAGGCTTCCTCAACGGTCCCATCTTCCGCATCGAATCAGGCTCGCTCGACTACGACATCATCTATGGCGCCGACCTCTGGACCCGTCACGGCAACGAGATGCTCGGCTCTGCCCTCAACTTCCACGTCAGCTTCGACCTCGGCCCCACCTTCTATCTCACCGATAACCTCGACCTCGCCGTACGACTCATGTATATCCACTCCTCCAACGGCGCCACCTTCCTGCCCGACAACGGAGTGAACAGCCACAACTGGCGCATCGCCATGCGCTACCACCCCAACGGCAAAAAAGAGTTCATCAAGAAAGACTTCGGAGAGTTCCAAAAGAAAAACAACCTCTTCGTCTCCGTCAGCGGAGGCTGGCTACAGACCTATACCCGCACTGGTAACCAACTACCCCAAGAGACTCCCGTCTTCTTCGGAAGCACCCTCAGAGCGGGATTCTCACGACAGTTTAACCCCAAGTTCCGCTGGGATGTGGGCCTCGACTACTGCTGGACCGGCGAGACACGCTACCGCTATGAGCTGCTTGGAGAACGATTTAACTTCTGGAATGCCTCGCATCTCGACATCGCTGCCGACTTCGAGATTCTCTTCGGTCGCTTCGCCTTCTGCGCTGGCGGAGCCTACTACCTCTATCACGGCATCTACAACGGTACCAACGAAAAGAAATCATGGGGCATGGAATTCACTCCCTTTGAACAAAGTCACCTGCCCGACTTCTACACGCCTTTCTACGAACGTGTGGGCTATAAATTTTACCTCGACAAAGACTGCCGCTACTATCTCGGCACCTTCATGAAAATACACCTCGGCTCCATCGACTATATCGAATGGACCTTCGGCGCCAACCTGTTTTAACAATGAAAAAAACTCTCCTTATCATCGCTCTGCTTGCCACACTCTGTGCATGCCATCAAGAAACCACCACGACCCCTAACCCTCTAACCCCTGCCGACTATGTCTCTACCCTTGTGGGCACACAGTCCGACATCCGTCTCTCAGCCGGTAACCTCTACCCTGCCACCGCCCTGCCCTGGGGCATGAACTTCTGGACCCCCATGACGGGCAAGATGGGCAACGGCTGGGCCTACACCTATACCCTCAACCAGATGCGCGGCTTCAAACAGACACACCAACCCTCACCTTGGATTAACGACTACTGTCAGTTCGCCCTCATGCCGGTACGCGACAGCGTAGGTCTCGACGAGGACTCACGCGCTAGCATCTTCTCCCACCTCAGCGAGACGGCAAAACCGTATTACTATCAAGTATACCTCGCCGACCACGACGTCAACGTGGAGATAGCACCCACCGAACGCGCCGCCATCTTCCGTTTCACCTTCCCCGAGAGCAGCACCTCCGGCATCATCTTCGATGCCTTCGACCCCGACTGCACCATCGAAATCGACAACAACACCATCAAAGGCAGTCTGCGCAACGTCTCCAACCGTCGCGCCCTAGTGCCCGATAACTTCCGTAACTACTTCACCCTGACCTTCGACCATCCCTTCGATAGCTGGAGGATAGAAGGCGACAAGGCCATCGTCAACTTCGCCACCCACCGCGGCGAACAAATCTGCGTCAAGGTGGCCTCCTCCTTCATCTCTGCCGAACAAGCCGAGACCAACCTCATGGAGGTCGGCGAGAAGGACTTCGACCAGATTTGCAACGAAGCCAAGGACCGATGGAACGAGATTCTCGGTCGCATCGAGGTGGAAGGCGGTACCGACGAACAGCTCCGCACCTTCTACAGCTGCCTCTACCGCGCCACCCTCTTCCCACGTAAGTTCTACGAAGTCGACCAAGATGGCAAGATCTGGCACTACAGTCCCTACAACGGAGAAGTCCGTCCCGGCTACCTCTATACCGACAGCGGCTTCTGGGACACCTTCCGTGCCTTGTTCCCACTGCTGAACCTGACTTACCCATCCATCAACAGCGAGATTCAAGAGGGACTCTGGCATATCGCCGAAGAGAACGAGTTCCTGCCCGAATGGGCCAGTCCAGGACATACCCGCTGCATGATTGGCAACAACTCCGCCTCCATCGTGGCCGACGCCTATGTCAAGGGCATCAACGAGAAAGGCATCGAGAAACTGTATGAGACCATCGTCCACGGCACCGAGAACGTGCATCCCCAGCTGAGCAGCGTAGGCCGTCTGGGACATGAATATTACAACACCTTGGGTTATATCCCTTATAATGTCGGCATCAACGAGAACGTGGCACGCACCTTAGAGTATGCCTACGACGACTGGTGCATCCTGCAGATTGCCGAGAAGTTGGGTCGTCCTCAGGAAGAACTCGACAAATGGAAAGAGAGGTCACAGAATTATCGTAATGTATTCGATAGCACTACTTTGCTGATGCGAGGCAGGAATGAGGACGGCAGTTTCCAGGAGCCATTCAACCCTTACAAGTGGGGAGATGCTTACACGGAGGGTAATGCATGGCATTATACCTGGTCGGTGTTTCATGACATTCCGGGTTTGATTGACTTGATGGGGGGTGATGACAACTTCGTGGCGATGTTGGATTCTGTGTTTGTGGTGCCGCCTATTTACGACGACAGCTATTACGGAGGTCGAATCCATGAGATTGCTGAGATGCAAGTCGCCGACATGGGCAACTATGCTCATGGCAACCAGCCAGCACAGCATATGATATATCTCTACGACTATGCAGGTCAGCCATGGAAGACGCAGCAGCATGTGAGGGAAGCCATGGATAAGCTATACAGGCCGACGCCAGACGGTTATTGTGGCGATGAAGACAACGGACAGACTTCGGCGTGGTATATTTTCTCAGCATTAGGATTTTATCCAGTCTGTCCCGCTTCGAACGAATATGCCATTGGTGCGCCGTTATTTAAGAAGGCCACGGTGCATTTGGAAAATGGCAATGATTTGGTGATAGCCGCACCAGCCAACAGCAGTGAGAACTGGTTTGTCAAGGGTAAGACTTTCAACGGCAAGGATTATCCGAGCAACTTCCTGTATTACGAGGATTTGATGAAGGGAGGAGTCATCGAGTTTGAGATGAGACCGTCTATTGACCATTGACCATTAGCCATTGGCCATTAACCAACCATCAAAGTCCAAAATACTCCTTCAGCTGACCCATGAAACGCTGGACGTAGTCGTCGCCCGTCTTCGGCCAACAGAAGCCTAAACGATACAACACCTGAACAGTGTAATTCACATTCAACACATCAGGACCTAAAGGCCTCTTCGCAGGTCCATTGTCAGCATACACCATAAACGGCCGCATCAAGTCGACCTTATCCGGATTCGACATCGCCTCCGCTACAGCACTCTGGAACTCTTCTGCCTCAACCATACGCATCTCTCTGCCAAATGCCTCAAACTGCTTCAGGATATCCCCCATGTGCGGACGATAATGGTTGCTTGGCATGAAACAGACACACTCCTTCGGCGTCGTCGCCAACAACAAAATCGCATGCGCCACCTTGTCAATAGGCGAGAATTCCATCAAACCGTCCATTTGTTCATAGGGTATCATTCCTAAGTGGCGATAAGCCGCCAACGAAGCCATGAAGTTGTTCGACTGATAGTTGATTTGGAACTTGCCGTCCGAGTCACGTGGTGCTAAGTTGCCTACACGCATCACCTTGGCATTCAAGCCATGATGCAAGATGGCTTCGTAGATGAGCCGCTCAGCCATGAACTTCGAATGGACATACTGGTTGTCATCAATCGTCTGTCCCACATACAGCATGTGCTCATCGTAGACAAAGCCCTCCGGCATGGATGGATTGATATACACGCCCATGACACTGCCCGTGGATACATGCACCAAACGCACATCATGACGGATACACCAAGCCACCAAGTTACGCACCGAGGTCACGTTGACCAACTCGATTTCATTGCCCTTGGCAAAATGCTTCACACTCGCCGCACAGTTGACCACCGTAAACGGCTTCTTCTCCGGCGCAAAGCCATCCAAAGCCTTCGGATCCGTAGCGTCACCCTCTACGATGAAGATTCTCTCTCCAAAGAGTCCGGCGAAGTCATCACCGAAATAATGTATCAAGAGCTGCTTCAGACGGTCTTCTGCACTCTCCTCACCCTTGCTGCGGATGAAACAGTAAATCCTGTTGTCGTAGTTATCGATGAGGTCCTTCAGGACATGAATGCCCAAGAAACCCGTAGCACCAGCCAACAACACATCGCCCAAAGGCTGACGCTCGCCATTTTGGAATGCCTGCATCGTATTGCCCCGTAACAAAGCATTGATGGAACGATAATCGAAACCATCAGGACCATCTTCCTTGATGCCAGGACCGTAATAGCTGCTTATTTCAGAGTTCGTTATACTACTTTCATCAGACGCTGTATCCTGTTGCCCCGTATCCCCCAGATGTTCAGCCATCAATTGAGGGGTGGTATAGGTAAACACGTCATTGTATACGATGGCATAACCGCGTTTCTCTGCAGCAATGACCACCTTGAGTGCAATGATGCTCGAACCGCCAATCTCAAAGAAATCGCTGGCAGCACTGACTTTCTCTTGACCCAAGACCTCGGCATAGATTTCACAGAAGTCCTCCTCTACCCTACCTTTCGGCGCCACATACGCTGCCGCTGCCAACTGAGGCTTCGGCAAAGCCTTTTTGTCGACTTTCTGGTTCACCGTCAATGGTATCTTGTCAATCTGTATCACGATGGCAGGGACCATATACGGAGGCTTCTGACTCTTCACAAAGGCAAGCAAAGCATCCGTGTCGAGCGTTCCTTCCTTTGCTACGACAAAAGCAGCCAGATATTTTCCTCCGCTCTCATAGTCGTAGGCCTGTACCGTGACATCAGCCACGCCCTCGAAAGGACGTATAGCCGCCTCTACCTCCTTGAGCTCGATACGGAAACCACGAATCTTGACCATGCCGTCCTTACGCCCCACAAACTCCACGTCACCATTCTCACGATAACGGACGATGTCGCCTGTATGATACAAACGCAAATCCTTCCTGTCAGTAGGATTCATATCTTCTGGAAGGTCCACAAACACCTCAGCCGTCTTCTCCGGCAAGCCAAGGTAACCCCGTGCAGGCTGATATCCCGCCACACAGTACTCGCCATTAGCCCCTGGAGGCAGACGGTGTCCCGACTTGTCGAGGATATAACCCAAGACCGTAGGCATTGGCTTGCCCAACGGGATGTTAGGCTCCCAATGTTTGATTACGAACTGACTCACGCCACAAGTGTTCTCCGTCGGTCCATAACCATTGAGAATCCTGTACGAGAGGCCCTCCGGATGGACTGCAGGCAGCTTCTCGCCTCCCATCGAGAGGGTACGTAACGACTTCATCTGTGGATAGTTCTGCAAGAACTGGACACCCACCTGCGTCGTCATAAAGATTTGGGTGATGTCCTCCGTATCCATATATTCCTTCAAGCGACTGAGTTCCAGGCGCATATCCTCCGGAATGACAAACAAGGTTCCTCCATTGAGCAAGGTGCAGAAGATATCCATCATGCACACATCGAAGCCGAAGCTGGCATAGGCCGCCACATGACTGTCTGCGCCATAGAACCCAGCCTTCTCAACGCCCTTCACAAAGGCGATGATGTTACGATGCTCAATCTGAACCCCCTTGGGCTGACCCGTGGAACCGGATGTATAAAGCATCAACATCAAAGCAGAAGCATCCTTGACCTCAATCCGAGGCATTTCCACAACATCGCTTGTATTCAATACCGATTCAAGCTCATCCGTCAAAAGAATCTCACCTTGATATTCATCCACTAAACTCACCAACTCGGACTGACCCAGCAGCAGACATGCCTTCGCATCCTTCACCATGAAATTCAGACGAGTAGCCGGATAGGAAGGGTCAAGAGGCTCGTAGGCACAACCCGTCTTCAGCACTGCTATCGGCAACAGGAAGACCCATTCGTTACGGTCGATGATGATGCTCACCACCTTCTCTCTCAAGTCGTCTTTGCCCGTAATGCGAGTGACTCTGTCGTGAATGACCTGCGCCAAGCGGTCGGTCATCTCGTCCAATTCACGATAAGTGTAACGCTTGTCCTTATACACCGCCGCCGTCTTGTCGGGATACCTTTCCACCTGCTTGCGGAATAAAGTCACAGCAGTATCACTCATGTCGTAATCAGCGAAAAACTCCGGATTGAAGGTGTCAAGCTGATGCCAATCCTCCTCCGTCGTAATAGAAATATCCGAAAGAATAGTATTCGATATAAGTGATGATGAAACATTTCGTAAACAAGTAACAAAATGCTTCATCATTGTATTAGTATATAATCCAGAATCGTATTCTACAACTAACTCTACCTCATCATCCAACGAGCCGTTGACATAGATGGCAATCGGCAGTTTTGCTTTGCCAAGATTCAAGGTCTCCATCGTCACGTCACCCTCCATCGTATGAAGACTGTCGAGTACCCCTAACTGGCAAGCATAGCTGATGCTCGGCATAAAGCCATATTTACTGGCGATGCGGGCAAAAGGATAACTCTCATGAAGGATGGCTTGCTCCAAAGCGGCAGAGGCATTGGCAAGTAAAGTATCTACTGCATCATGTGTAGTGATATGCATGGCAATAGGAAGGGTATTCACAAACATACCCATCGTATTGTTAACCAGCAGGTTGCTACGACCATTGCTGATGGTGGCGATAGAGATGTCCTCTTCGCAGAGATAACGGCTCACAGTGAGTGAAGTGGCTGCCAAGAAGAATGCTGCTGGTGTGATGTTATGTGTGCGGGTAAAGTCATCAATGTCTCTACCCGACATCTTCACAGAAAGGCTGTGAGGAGTATGATTCTGATTGTCCTCAAAGATATCGGGCGACAGGCGCGAGACCTCTTCGATTCCTCCAATCGTCTGGTCGAAATACGCCTCTGCGGCATCATCCATCTTCTGGTCGTGGACGAAATGGTAATAGTCGTAAGTCTCGACTTCTATCTCCTTATGATTCAAGACTTCGCAGATTTGATGGGTGAAGAGGTCGACCGAGGCGCCATCACCAATGAGATGGTGGATATCCGTCAAGAGACGGCAGCTATCTCCTACTTCTACAATCTCAAAACGGAACAACGGACCTTCAGCGAGATTGAAGGGACGGACAAAGTCTTTCTTATAGTTGACGAACTCATTATCAGACAATTGCTTCACCGAAATCTCGGGCTTGAAATTGTTGATTGGCTGTTGCACCACTTCGCCCTGGTCTCCAGCGACGAAATGACATGCCATATACGGGTGAGCTTCGAGAACCTTCTGCACTGCTGATTGAATACGTTCTGCCGTGATGTCCTTAGGGAAACTGAGACACATCGGCATGTTATAGATGACCGCCTCAGGGTTGGTCATACATTCGGTATAGACACCTTGTTGGGTAAACGACAAAGGAGCTGACAGCATCACGTCAGAGGTCTGTTCAGCAGGCTGTTTCGTCACGACCTCGGCTTCACACGGGGTCAAGAACTTTGAAAGAATCTCATTCTCGATGCTTTGCAGGGTGCCTGTCTTGGCCAATGTCTTGGAATCCAGTTGGACTCCGTATTTCTTAAAGATTTGAACTGCCAACTTGATGCTGGTGATGGAAGTGAGACCAAGATAAGCAAGCGGTTCGGTGATGCCAAAGTCTTCAGTCTTGATGATAGCTGAGATGATGTCCTTTAGCTGAAGTTCAAGGGCATTCAGCGGAGCAGCAACGGCATCATTTTCCTTACTCTCTTTTATCTCAGGCTTTGGAAGCGCTTTCTTATCTACTTTTTGATTGACATTCAGCGGAATCTTCTCAATCTGCATCGTATGAGCAGGCACCATATAAGGCGGCTTGCGGTCGAGGATAAAGGCATTCAGGGCGTCCACATCGAGAGGATTGACATCGGAGACCACATAGGCAGCGATGAACTTGCCACCATTGGGGTCGTCGAAAGCCTGCACGGTGCAGTCCTTCACAGCAGGGAACTCGCGGATAACCGCTTCCACTTCTTTCAGTTCGATTCGGAAGCCACGAATCTTAACCTGACCATCCTTACGGCCTACGAACTCGATGTTACCATCAGCGCGATAACGGACGATATCGCCACTGTGGTAGGCGCGTTCCCCATCCATGGTAAAGAAGGCCTCTGCCGTCTTGTCGGGACGGTTGAGATAACCTCTTCCCACCTGACGGCCTACGATGATGAGTTCGCCCGAAGCTCCGACGGGCAGACGGTGCATGTGTTTATCCATGACATAGCAACGCAGCGCATCGGTAGGTTTTCCAATGGGTATGTTAGGTTCGTTTTTGAGGACAGGCAATGTGGTGGTGAAGATGGTACACTCTGTCGGTCCATAGCCATTATGGAAGATGTAACCATTTGCGGGGTCTACGCTGACGAGTTTCTCACCGCCCACACTCAGATGCTTCAGCGAAGTGCAACCTTCCACATTCTGGAGGAACTGCACGCCCACCTGGGTGGTTATAAAGGAATGTGTCACTCCATTTTGTTCGAAATATTCGCCCAAAGCAATCAGGTCGAGACGTTTCTCTTCCGGGACGATGACCACAGCAGCACCACGGGTGAGGGCGGGATAGAGATCCATCATACAGGCATCGAAGCCGAAGGATGCATAGGCCGCCACACGATGTTCGGACTGTAAGTCATAATAACGATGGTACCATTGGCAGAACTCCATCAGATTCTGATGCTCGAGCATCACGCCCTTAGGAACGCCCGTAGAACCAGAGGTATACAGGAGGATGAAAAGACTCGTTGGAGTGAGGGTGTCCGGCAAAGAATCGACCTCAGAAGGAAGACCTATCAAGTCGGATGTCAGCACCACATCGCCTTGGTATTCGGTGATGATATCCCTAAGACTAGGGTCGGCTATCAGCAAGGCCGCATCGGCATCTTTCACCATAAAGTTAAGGCGTTCCTCGGGATAGGATGGATCCAGGGGCTGATAGGCACATCCAGCCTTCATCGCTGCCAAAGGCAGGATTGCCATCCATTCGGAACGCTCAATGAGGATGCTGACGACAGGTGTTTCTGTAGAGGCGCAAGGACGTATATCCCTACATTTTTTATAAATGGCAACCCCGATGCTATCGGTCAGTTCATCCAGTTCCCGGTAGGTAATTTTCTTGTCGCAGAACACGACTGCCGTATTGTTAGGATATTGTTTCGCAGCCTTGCGGAAGGCACTAAGGACAGTTTCATCAACTATCGTCTTAGGAACAAAGTGAGCATTAAAGCTATCTAACTGCTCAATCTGCCGAGGAGTACACATCTCGATGTCGGCAAGCATTTCTTTATGGCACATCTCATTCACCACATGGGTGTAAGACTCCCAGAAGCCATCGACGAACTCTGACGTGAATTTATTACTCTGATATTCACACCAGATATAAGGCACATTCTCTTCCATCATCAGCATACCCAAGAACTTAAATCCTGGTGTATGAGTGATGAGACTAGTTTCGTGTTGACGTCTTCCATCAAGGATGATGCTGGTATCATGCAAGGCACCTTGGTAGACAAAACTGACATTCGCATTGATACCCAAATCGTTGTGGGCATCTGCGAAGGAATAGACATCGTATTTTCGTGTCGAAAGTGACTGTTCACGGGTCTGATGCAGCAAATCAGCTACTGTCGACAGTTGCTGCAAGTTATGATATACTGGCAAGGTCTTCACCATCATACAGAACGACTGTCGTGATGCCTTATCGGTACGACCATGGAAGACCGTAGTATACAACACTTCATCATCTGCCGTATATTTCGACAAGGTATATCCGAAGGCAGCGGTATATACCGTGCTCTCTTTCGTGTCCATCCGTTCACAAAAAGCTGTCAAGGCTTCGGTATCGACATCCAGTTTCTTCCAAAGCTTGACAAAATGCTCCTCATCATCGGAGTAGATGTCAGGAAGTGGCATGGAATCCAGTTCCGATGCCCCTCCAAATTCTTTCTGATACCAATCTTTTGCCTCGAGATAGAAGTCCGATTTACGCATCTCCAACTCATTCTCAGCAATCTGAAAACCATTGACAGTCTCCACCGGAATCTCTGCTCCAGTATCATATGCCTTAGCCAAATCTTCACAGAAGATGGCGAAAGATGCCCCATCAAAGATGATATGATGGAAGTCAACATATAGATAGTTGCCTTCTTCAGTGGTTTTGTATATCTCTAATCTGAATAAACGGTCGTGCAACAAATCGAAATCCGCTCCAAAACTATTTCTCACTTTATCAATAGATTCCACTTCTATGATAGGAGTATGGAAAGCCTCATCAGAGTGATCTTCGAAGAAAGGGTCACCGTTTTCATCCGTCACAATACGGGACTTGACATAGGGATGAGCCTCAATCACTGCATCCAGAGATTGAGCAAGACGGCTGAGGTCAACTGAGTCATCCAGATGATGAAGCGAATCTAAATTGTAACTGCCTTCTTCATTGGTATTGAGACAGGTAGCGTAGATTCCAAGTTGAGTTTGACTAAGATTATATATCATAACTATAGATTTTATTTCAATGCAAAAACAAGGATAGAGAGTCCGTCATCGGTGCGATGATAGGTAATCTCGGAACACAGCATTCTCATAAGAGGAATGCCGCGTCCACCTATGGTCAGTTCACCATCTTTGTGTTCGGGTACAGGATAGGTAGTAGGGTTGAAATCGTCGCCGTCCGAGGTCATGATGAAACGTTCATCTTTAAACTCGATACCGACGAAGGAAGCACCGCCGTGGTTAAACGCATTGACGGCAGCCTCTTCGAGAACCAGGGCGGCCTCATCGGTAGACGAGCATTCAGCGACTAAGGTATGGATAGCCTTGATTTCATCGATGCCATGAAGTTGGGCGTAATGGTTTCCGAATGACAAGCACAGGAGGGTTATGTCATCGGACTGACTGCATCCTGACGTGTGTCTTTCAACAGCTTGCAAGACGGAGCGACAGACTATGCCTGGACAAAGCGAACTCACGGAGCGACAGGCTTCGAGCAAGCGCTCATCACCAAACAATTCATGTGCATCATTTTCTGCTTCTGTAATACCATCGGTATAAAGCAGCAAGGTCTGATAATTTCCCAGATGACATTCTCTCATCGGATAGGAAGCATCTTCAAACATACCGAGAGGAAGGCCCTGACAGAGTTCAAGGAAGCAGGCATTACCATTAGCCACTGACCATTGGCCATTAGCCGATAACTCCTGATGAGCAAGATTTATCAGTACAGGAGGGTTATGACCAGCCGAAGCATATCGGAGCACACCTGTTGTGAGATTGAGCACACCGACCCACATCGTCACAAACATCATCTCTTCGTTACGACGACACTGCTGAGTGTTCATATAACGAAGTAAGTCGGAAGGATGTGTTTCGGTATGGTCAGAAACATAAGCATGGAAAAGGGTGATGCAATTGGCCATTATGATGGAAGCAGGTATACCTTTGCCGCTGACATCGCCCACACACACTACCAAGTTGTTTCCTTCTATTCGATATTCGTAGAGATCACCACCAACCTCACGGGCAGGAATGATTTGCGATACCAAATCGATGGCATAAGGATGCTGACAAGAATCCGGCAATCCTGCAAAATGAGCTGATTTTCCGGGTGCAGTCAGCATCTGATTTTGAATGCGAGCTGCAATAGCCACCTCATCCTCAATCTTCTTCAGTGCCATTTTCTCCTCTTCTGCCTTCTTAATCGAATCCGCTAAATCATTCTGTGCTCTATTAAATGACTTATGGACAAAATGAGCGAGCAGTGTCAATCCCACAATGAAGAAGATAAAAACAACAAAGATTCTATTCCATAACGAATTGTAAATCTTATCCTTAGGAACAACATTTACAATATCAATATTAAGACGTCTATAATGAACAGGAATCTTTATATACTTTTGTTCATCGACATGAAGTCCCTGCGTTGCGACAAGATCGCCGTCTTCCAAAGTATATGTCATCGAGCCAGGAACTACGATATACATCTTGCTGTTTTCATAAAACTGAAGACTATCGATAGTTTTTAAAAGCGTATTCAACTTCACATCGGTGCCACACATGACGCGACGATTTTCAGATATGACATAGCATGTTATCACACATGACTTGGCCCAAATGGTATCAAGATAAGGTCGTGACCATTCGGGTTTTTGACTTTGGGCAGCCTTATAAAAGCAAGCCATCACGGTCGAGTCATCTTCTGTAAGCAAATTTCGTGTAAAGGAATGCCAGAAAGTTCCATCCTTCTCCTGGCGAACATAAACAAAGTCAGAAATAGTGTCACAAATGCTGTCTTTCCAAATATCAACTGAAGCATTGGTCATATAAGGCTGGTCCCCAATCATTTGTTCTAAACAGGAAAACAAGAATACCGTGTCACCCAACGTAATATGACTTCGATGACTTTGAGCCACCAACTCCGATTCAATAGACATGAGTTTAGTTTCAAGGTCAAGAATCAGGGTCTTCATTCTGGCATGCGTATAGTCCTTGATATTCTCTTGCTCTTTGTTGTAAGCAGTATAACTGGTAAAGGCCACCAGTCCAGCAAACAGTATAAGACCGACAATCCAGATCGGTATCAACAATTTGGAAAACGAATCATTCTTCTGTTTCATCAAGATAACGCTTTAGTTGTGGGACGATAATGGCCAATGACTCATCGTCCATCATTAAGTCATGCTCATGAGGAGTTGGAATCACTTCAATATCTTTACAAAAATGTTCATAGCCACCGGCTTTATGACGCATCATCTCTTGCCAATACTGCAAGCTTTCGCCTGAGATACCGGATGGAGTTACCTGTGGTTTGAAATAGGTGACTTTACCTCCAAAAACGCTCGGTTCATGAAGAGCCAGGTCACGTGCTACACGTTTCGAATTCATGACGACAGACTCGAGGAGACCTTGCGCACGAAGGTCAGCAAACAACGGTGAAGTCTCAAAATATTCTCGTTTATTAAACGAACTCATCGAGTTGAAGAGTCTTTTGGCGACAGGGTCAACCACAGCATGGGAATCAAGCATAATCAGATGCTCAACTTTCTCTCCTGCAGCCTCTAACTGACAAGCCATCTCATGAGCCACCACGCCGCCATAACACCAACCACCCAAGAAATAGGGACCTTCGCTCTGATACTTACGCACAATCTTCACATACTGAGCAGCTATGTTCTTGATTCCATCAATTACATCGTTAGGATGGTATAGATTGTAAGGTTCAATGACCATAAAGCTACAGTCCTCCCCTATCTTGTCAGCCAGTTTATAGTAAGCATCGCTGCCCGTATTGCCCGTATGGACAAAGAACACCTTCTTCTTATCAGGATGGTCACTGTATACTGCGACATCTTCGTGCGAGCCATTGAGTTTGCCAAGCAACTGCGAGGTCTTCGATGGACCTGTCAACAGTTTTGAATCCTCCTCAACGGCCATAGATAGGATATCAATCCAGTCTTTCATCGATTGGTCATCAGGATGTTTCTCAACCAGTTGATTCAAAATACCCAAGATTCCCTTTCGAGTTCCATCCAAGCCAAGGCTGACTTGCAGTACTTTTACAAGAAGACATCCTCCCCTGTCGGTTTGTGCAAACACGACTTCCATAGCAGGAGACTGTTCCAAGTCAACAGGAGCTCTTTTCATTCTATCACAGATAGTGGCAATTTCGGACAAGGCATCCTTATTGTCGGTCAAGTCGACACATGACGAAGGAATAATTCTATCCGTTATGACTTGTTGGAAGACTGACACCCCTTGGTAGACGATGGCAGCACGTAATTCCTCATTTAAAGAACAAGTATTTGCTACCGCTGATGCAAGTTCTTCATAGTGAATTGTGCTGTCGATAGCCAAGACATAGACTGTTCTATTATCGCTACAATCCGGAAAGATAAGTTCGCTATATAGCATATCGTCCTGACCTGAGGTTAGAGGAAGGACTTTTTGAATCTTTTCACCCCATTGGGCGAAGCGGTATTTGACCTGAGCATATTGTTCAGGCGACCAAAGTCTTTCATATGCCACCTCAGCCTCTTGAGCAATCAGACGCAGGACCTTCAGTCTCAGAATATCTGAACCCGTAATTCGGATTCCATGTTCTGCCAACATGGTTGAAAGTTTCAACGCTCGTAAAGAATCCCCTCCGAGATGGATGAAACTCTCATCGATATCGATAGGTGAATCCAATCCAAGGACCATCCTGGCTGATTCTTCCACAATCAGTTCGACCTCACTGTAAAGTGCGCTGAGTGCCTCCAGATGTTGCTGCGGCTCAGGCAACGCGTTGCGCATAATCTTGCCATTGGGATTACGGGGAAATTCATTCAAAGCCACCCAAAAGTCGGGAAGCATATACGAAGCAAGACGCTGACCTATACGTTCTTTCAGAGCATCGACATTGACAGAAGATGTGGCAGTATAATAACAACAGAGATAGTCGATACCATGCAGGCAACGGAGTACCACTACAGCATCTGTAATGGCGGGGTCGGCAGTCCGAATACAGTTTTCCACTTCTCCAGTCTCCACTCGGAAACCACGGATTTTGACCATATTATCGCTACGCCCCACATAATGGTACATGCCATCGCTATCGATTTTTACCCGGTCGCCAGTTCGATACCATCTTTTCCCATCGAGCCAAATCCATTTAGCGGCAGTCTGTTCGTCCAGGCTAAGATAACGTTCCGCCATGATATCGCCCGTGTAAATCAGTTCACCAATCGGCATGCTTTCACTGGTTGTCGGTTGCACATCATGAAGGCTCTCATCGACAATGCGGGCGGTGATGCCTTTGCAGGGAGAGCCGAGAGGGATATCCATCTCATCGCCAGCCGCTTTAGCAGCAAGTACCACCACGCCTTCGGTGCTTCCGTATGCATTCATCACACAACAGTGACCCTTAGGTTTGAAGTTGCGCAGTTTCTCGCCTGCGGAAAAAATCGTGACCTCATCGAGAGGGAATTCCTCCACCATAGAAGCTGCCAACGATGCGGGGAGAAACAGCTGATGGATATGATGCTGTTCAACATACGTCTGCAAGGCATACATATCCAGTTTTGCAGCTTCAGGCACGATATGACAGGTCCCTCCCATGATAAGAGGCGGGAACATCATGAAGGCGGAGGCGATAAAGGTAAAGCCTGCCACCACACCGGTCGAATCGAATCCGTCCCATTGCTGAGCCATAGCCTGCAACGATTTATGGGTGTGAAGCACTCCTTTGGGGCGACCTGTCGTCCCAGAAGTATATAAGAGAAAGGAAGAAGCATCCAATGCGATATCTGCATCGAAGCATTGATTGCCGATTTGAAATTCATCAATGAAAACGACTTGAGATTCCGGGAATACAAGTTGTTTTTCCTTCCATAATTCTTTTGTAGTCAGGAGAATGGATGCTGATGAATCCTTGAGCATAAACTGAAGGCGTTCCGTAGGATATTCCAAATCCATCGGCATATAAACCCCACCAGCTCTCATGGTCGCGATAGCACCAACCACAATGTCAACAGTCCTCGGCAGCAAGACCCCGATAGACCATTGACCATTAGCCTTTAACCCTTGACTAGTGATTTGGTGAAAAAAGGCAGACAACGAGCCCGACACCGACTTTAACTCAGAGTAGGTAATCGCTCGTTTGTCGTCGGTTACAGCTATAGCGTTAGGAGTCTTTTCGGTCTGCAGAAGAAATTGCTCAATATAATTCATCAGATATATTATATATATTTATATAATCTCAAATTTATCAAGCAGAGCAGTAAGGCTGAAGATATTTTTGATTTGAGGGCTGAGGTTTTTGAGGCAGAGGGTGGAGCCTTTGGCCTTACAGGCTTGGAGAAGCATGACAAAACAGCGAATTCCGGCGCTTGAGATAAACTCCAGTCCATCAAGGTCCATAATGATACGAGCCTGTGATTCGTTCATAAGAGGTTCGATATCTTTCAGAAAGCCAACGGCCTCATCAGTAGTCAATCGTCCCTTCACGGTAACATCAATGACGTTTGCTTCTTTTTGTATCTGGGTTTCCATATCAATAATGACAATTATTATTTTGCCCACAAATATAGCAAAAAAGAAAAAGAAACAAATTCAAAATGGTCAATGGCCAACGGTCAATAGCTAACAGTCAGGTCACGATAACGGCGACGGGCGGTCAGATAGCTGATTTTCCGGTCGGTGATGGCATTCTCGGCTTGAAGCATCAGAGTGTTGGCCTCCAGCACATCGGTGAGCGTATTGAGACCGGCCTTATAGTTCAAGGCAGCCAGACGATAGTTTTCCTGAGCCATTTCAAGAGCTGCTTCGTCAGAGGTCAGCAGAGCCTTCGATTCCAGCATTGTATTGAATGCCTGTTCCTCTTGAAGCGACATCTTCTCCGTAAGGTCCTCACGCATCAGCTCAGCATTACGGATACTGATGTCGTGTTGTTTCAGTTTATGAGAAGTCTCCCACCAACCAGAAAGCGGTATGGATGCCTGAACCACAGCGACGGCATTGCCCGTCATATCCTGGTCAATCATATTGCCATAGAAAAACAAACCACCTATTCCAATCTGAGGCAGTGTCTCGCCCAAAGTGAGTTTCTTGCGAAGCTTCTCTGCCTGTACCTGTATGTCGAGGAGTCGGAGTTCAGGACGATTCAAGCCTCCAACTAATGGAAGTTCTTCTGTATTGCCATTCACCATGGTCAGCTCATCTTCCAACATCAGACCTGTCTCGGGATACTCCATGCCTATCTCCTGACAAAGAAGACGGGATGCCAAACGGATTCCATTCGTCAGCTGGACTTGCTTTGCCAGAAACTCATTACGTTTCAAAGCTACACGTAGGGCATCGCTCTTCGTCACCAGTCCCGCTTCCAAAGCAACCGACACAGTGTGGTCGAGCGAATCAAGTAACGATAAAGCCGATTCCAGAGTAGCCACCTTCGACTGCAAGCCAAGGACGAGATAATACGTCGATTCAATCTGTTCAAGACGGTCACGTTCAGAGACTTCAGCCTGTAGTTCTGCAGCCTCAACCCCCAACTGGGCTAAACGATTACCATTGACGATTCGACCACCTGCATAAACTGGCTGGATGACATTAGCTCCCACCGAGACACCCTCCCACATCAGGTCAATCTGACGTTCCGCATCGCTATCCTCCAAAAACATTTCAAATAAATCATTGAGGAGATTTTGCATATCCTCCGACTGGATATCTTCGACACCAAACTGTATGACAGGATGCAAGGCACGATAACCACTAAATGAAGCATTTACTTGAGGGAAATATTTCGTGTATACCTGTTTCTTGACTTCTGCAGCCTTCTCGATTTCCAATCGGCTCATCTTCAAGTCGGCATTGTTGGTTTTAGCCAACGACAGGCAGTCATCAAGAGACAGTTTAGCAGGCACCTGAGCCCTCACAAAAAGAGGACTTAGCATCAGTAATCCGATAACAATTACAAGGATTTTTTTCATTTTGTCACTCCTTTCTGTGCTTTACGTTCTTCAATGCGTTTATTGAACTCCTCAATACGATTCTCTCGATTCTCGAATCCTTCGGCGATACGTCTGTTGTACTCCTTCAACCTTCTTTCACGGCGCTCGTCACGGTCGAAGGCAAGACAATAGGCTACTGGTAATACTGTCACCACCAGAGGAAGTGTCAACACAGTACCGAAGCAGATGACCACACCCATTGGCTCCCACAGCAAGGTCTTCGCCAATATCATTGGGATGACACCAAAAGCAGTAGTGGCCGAGGTTAAGAATATTGGACGCATACGGCGCAAACCAGCTTCATAAGCAGCCTCATAGGCCGACACCTTCTGTTTCTCACGCAATTCAGCAGCATAGTCATACATAATGATGGCGTTTCGAACGATGATGCCTATCAGCGAGATGATACCCAAGATGGCCGTAATCGACAAGTCAAGGCCAAACAGCCACAAACCAAAGGCCGAGCCAAAGATACAAAGCGCTGAGACAGAGAGCGACAAGAAGGAGATAGCAATCTTGCCGTAGTGGATAATCAGCACCAGGAACATCACCAATATAGCAGCAAGTACCGACAGGATAATGGATGGCATGGTAGAATTCGTCAGTTCCTTTGAACCTCCTGGCTCCCAGCTGCAGCCCTCTGGAAAGTCGTATTCATCGAGATATTCCGCTATCTTCTTATATTCCTTCAACTGACTTGCTCCAGGTATCACATCGGCCGAAACCGTGATACAACGCACCCCATTGCGGTGTGGGAGGTTGTCGTGATGGAACTTAGGCTGTATCGTAGCAATCTGGCGCAAAGGCACCCACACACCAGGCTGTGCAGCAGGTATCAACAAATCGCCAACCGCCTCAAAATCAATATCATGAACACCTTCAGTATAAACACAAATCGGCACATTATAACTGCCTTCCCATGTCGACGAGAGTTTGCTGCCAGAGAGAGCTCCCGACAGGTAGACTGAAAGCATGGCTTGTGTGATTCCCATTCTATTGGCCTCTTCCGTGTTAAGAACGACCTCTAAGATTTCCTTTGTCTCATCATAATCGGAATGGACATAGAACAGATTTGGATTCTGTTTCATCATCCGAATCAACGTATCGCGCAAAGGCTCCACCTGAGCATATTCGTCAGCCTTCAGATGGAACTCGATAGGAGCAAGCAAAGCTTGATAGTCCATCTGCTTGAAACGTATCTGAGCACAAGGGAATATATTTTCATACTTTTGTGGATAATACTGCATCATCTCCTTGGTAGCCTTTTCCGACACGGTCTTGACGATGAACTGTGCATAGGAGTCGGAAGCCATCTGAGGTGCGTAAGTCATATGGAAACGAGGTGACGACATTCCGATGAAAGAAGTCACCGACACCACACGTTTATCGGCTTGCAGGACGCGAGTCAGGGAGTCGGCAACGGCAGCGGTTTCTTCGATGCTACTACCTGAGGCCAGATGAATCTCAACGGCAAAGCTGTCGCGCTCAGCCTTAGGGAGCATCTGAATATTGAGTTGGGAGAAGAGGAAGACACCTAGTGCGACGAACAAGAAGGCCACGATGACAGTGCTCCACTTATGACGGAAGCAGAGGTCGAGGAGGCGTTTATAGCCGTTTTGCATCCAGCCAAAGAACTTGGATTGGGCTTTCTCGAGAGGAGTCAGCCGTTCGTTTTTTGTAGGTCGAATCATTCGAGCCGACATGAACGGGATGACCCAGATGGCATAGAGGAAGCTGCATGCCAGGGTGATGAAGATAGCCCATGGGAAGAGGCGGATGAAGTCACCCATCATAGTACCTTTCATGATGGCAAGCATCGGGAAGAACATACACGACACCGAGAGGGTTGCCATCAGCATGGAGGTCATCAACGACTTGGTGGAGACAGCTGCCGAATACCATCGGGAATAGCCTTCGTTGAGTTTATCGGAGTAGCCATCAATGACCACGACTGAGTCATCGACAATCATACCCAGAACCACAATAAGAGCAGCCAGGGTAACCGTATTCAGCTCGATACCGAGCAGATACATAATAGCAAACGAGGCAGCGATACAGACAGGCACTGAGGTTGACGACACCAATGCGGTACGCAGTGGGAAGAGCATCAGCATCACTAAGATGACGATGAGGACAGCTTCCAGGAGGTCTTTCAAGAAGGAGAGCACTGACTTGTTGACCAACACGGGTTGGTCGGTGATACGGTGCACGTGGATATCGGGAGGAGCCGTAGCAAGAAATGCGGCAATCTCCTTATCGACTTCCTTACCAAAGGCAACCACGTTGTTACCGGGACGCATTTCCATGGAGAACACCAGACAGCGGTTATCATGTACGAGCGAATCAGAGTATTGGATGTATTGGGACGATTCTTTGTAACGACGTTCAAGGGTAGCGATATCACGCAGGCGGATTACCTGTCCGGTAATAGGGTCGGCAAACACAATCAGTTCAGCCAAATCGTACATGTCGTTGTAAGGGATGCTGACATGGACGATGGCATTACCTTCTTGGTTATCAGCCTTACCCGTGATGGTACGGAAACCGTGTGCAGCGAGTTCGGTGGAGACCACGCTGGGAGAGATGGCATATTGTGACATCCGGACAGGGTCCATATTGACCGCAATCTCTTCTAACTCCTCTCCTACTATCTTTATGGTTCCCATGGTCTCGATACTGCGCAAGCGTATCGACAGGCGGTCGGCAAAAGCACGCAGTTCGCGGGAAGAACGTTCTTCGCTCTCGATGGCTAGCAACAACGAGGAGGCATTGCCAAAGTCATCGACGACAGCCGTGGCGACAACACCTTGAGGGAGGTCGGTCAAACGGAAAAGCACCAGTCCCTGACGGATGCGTGACCACACCTCGGCTGCATTCTCCACATCTGGGACCAGCGAAACGAAGGCATAGTACATACCATCTTGTGAATAGGAATAGGTCTTGTTTTTACTGACATCGTTGAAGGTAAACAGGTATTGTTCCATCTGCATGGCCACTTGTTCCTCAATCTCTTCGGCGGTAGCGCCGGGATAGACTACTGCCACCACGCCTTGACGGATGGTGACATTGGGAAATTCGTTCTTCTTCAGCTTTGGGAGGGCGAAGAAGCCACAGACGACTATGATGGCAAGGAAAAACAACACTAGAGTGTAGTTCCTCATGGGTGCCTCAATGATATTCCTTTTCATGGCTTACTCAATCAGAATGACACCGAAGCGCCGTTATATAATTTTTGATAACCGAACGTGACGATGGTGTCACCTTCGTTGAGGCCTTCCGACACTTGGACGCCATTCTTCACGAAGTCTGCCACTTCGATATGGCGGCGGTAGGCTTTTCCTTGTTCCAGCACCCATACGCTTATGCCGTCAGGCATGGTCTGAATACAGGATGTAGGTACCACCAGACCCGCACGAGCCGTTGAGAAAAGCTGTATCTTGGCCACCATTCCAGGCATGATAGACTTTTCGGGTTTTGAGGTCACTCTAGCTTTCACCGTATAGGTATGGCCCATAGGGTTGGCAAGAAGAGCCTTGTCGGTGACTTCGACTTCAAGAGGCATATTCTCCAAGGCTGGGATAATCACATTCGCTTTATCGCCTTTACTTACCAGCGTGATTTCGGACTCCGGGACGGAGAACTCAATCTGCAGCTTATTCATATCGAGTATCTTGCAGAAAGGAGAAGATGGATTAAGCTGTTCGCCCACATGATAGTCACCGATGCTGACTACTCCAGCACAAGGAGCATACAACGAGCAGTCCTCCAGATGCTTACGAGTGGATATCTCGGATTGACGTGCTTTTTCGAGGTCAGTCTCCATCTGCACCCATCTCACTTCGCTGATACCACCTTCCTCATGGACTTGTTTCAAGCGTTCGTAACCATCTTCAGCTTGGCGCAAAGTAGCAAGTGCAGCCTCGTGAAGACTTCGTGCAGAGGTCTCATCAACTCGTGCCATCAAAGCACCTTTTTTTACGGTCTGTCCATTGTGGACATAAAGTCCTGTAAGAGTACCTCCCAGTTGAAAACTTAGCGGCATCTCCAGTTCACTGCCAACTGTTCCGACATAGTTTCGGAAATTAGAGTTCGAGTCTTGTCCCATAACGCTGATAGTCACAGGAATAGCTTCTTCAAAATAAGAAACTTGTTTCGTATTGCCGCCACAGCTCATAAGAACTAAAGCGGGCAGAAAGATAAAGAGAATACGTTTGCGCATAGCGATACAAATATTTGCGCAAATATAATCTATTTATAAATAAAACAAGCAAAACCTGTCCTACCTCACAATAATCTTTCCAGTCACGATTTCGCCGGTGCCCATGGTGATGGTAACCATATAAGTACCTGAGGAGGTAAATGGCTGAAGTTCTATTGGGAATCGGGTAGGTTTGATGGATTGAACCAGGTTGCCCGTCATGGTATACACCTCAACCGTGAGTCCGTCTTGTTCTTTCGAGGTGAATGGGAAGAAGAGGGTCACACGCTGTGAGCGGTCGGCAGGGACTGGACTGACGAGGAGGGCACGTTCGCCGTCGTAGGCTTTGACGTTGACAACGAGGACGCTGTCGCACATCGCTGCGGTCTCGAAAGGCAGGGTATATTGTCCCGGCTCGTTGAAGGTGATGCCTTCGTAGTTCATCGGGAACTCGAATGCCACCACATCTTTCTCGATATGGTAGACAGGGTTCACCGACAAGTCGAGACGTATGATACTGTCGTTAGAGCGTTCCTGGAAGTAAGTACCTGCTTGATATTCACGGAATCCTTCATTTACATAGTATTCACCTTCACAGATTTCGGCTTTTATGAGCTTGTCGTAGTCGGTATTGAAGTTGAACGGATAAGGGTTATTGAGGCTACCATAGTGTTCATCAGCATGGAACACGACCTGTTGGTGACTGCGGATACGACGTTCTTTGTCGCGGTTATGGTCATAGAGACGGAACACGATGGTATCATCTTCTTCGCCCTGGACGGTAAGGAATACCCGATAGATATCGAGAGCATCGAGATAGATAGCACGGCCACTGCCACGTTCTTCGCCACGGCAGAAAGCACCTATCTCAAGGGTGTCGCTCTCGATGGGTTGACCATCAAGGTTGGCAAGTCCAATGAAAGTGATGTTTTGGGCGTATTGATGGCTATCGGCTATCCAGTGGATATCCGGCAGTTGCATCGGGGTTCCTGCAGCACGAGTCACCTCTGGATACGTCATGATGGCAGGATTACGGTTATTTGACTTATACATATAACCTATGCCCGGGTTGAGTGTCAAGAGGGTCCCAAACCATGTGCCGGTAGTAGAAGAGTATGTTGAGAGGGCATTTTGCGACTTTAAGATATCGCCATCAATAGGATGGGGGTTCAGGCATGCGCTGATGCTATTGATATCCATGGAGCTGCGCACAGGGAAGCCCGTCCAGTTCCAGCCATACTGCAGTGTGTCGGGACAATCCAGAGGGTTCACGACACAGCCGAACACGTTGACGGTCAAGGTATCGTACACCTGGATTCTAAAGCTATTGCAATTGTCGAGTCGTTGCAAACTACCAGCCCATTCTGTTGTGTTTACCAGATTTTGGACCATCTGGGTCTGCGACTTGATGGTGGAGCCATAGTTACCCAAGGCCTCTTCGAGAGTTGCGAGACCTTTGCCGTTACTTTGGTCGATATAGGATGAATACCACGTCCAGCCCACAGGCATGAAGTCGCTCTGGGTAGCAGTGTCTCTATTGAGAGTGAGATGCAAGGTGTAAGTGGAATCACAGCCATCCGCGGTAGTATAATTAAAGACAACGGTTGTATCGTTATAATATGGATAATATCGCCATCTATAGGGCAGGTCTGTTGGACAGACAAGAGCATCCGTGACAAAGTCAAAGGAAGGATGAACGGTAAGTTGCAGACGAGTGAAATCGTTACATCCAAAAGCATTTTCAGTAGAGTTATCCAAATCGAGCACCATATCGGATGCCATATCCCAACCCTGTGTCAAAGATGCGATATCCTCTGCACTAAGGGTAAATCCATTATCGGTGTAGTCATAGCCATAGCAAATACCATCTACCACATCTAAGGTATCTGGTGCGGGGTTCATATGTACCTCGAGGCACACAATACTATCGCAGCCATAAAGGTTTGACAGGGTATCATAATACAGGCCTGCTTCGGTAATGGTTTGGGTACCGAAACTAATATCGTCTCCTGGGCAAAGATATTGATATATCGTAACAGGTTCTGAATATTCAGTTTGATTGACATACAAAGAGAATGTCTTCTCGTAGAAGCAGCTTGTAAGGTCGGTTGTACGCACACGGATGGAGTAGTTGAACATGCCTCTACAGCGGAAGTCGGAGGAGGTAACAAGTTTATCACCTTCAATGCGGAACAATTGATTGTTGTCACTGCCTTCGCCGCTAACAAGAGCATAATCAAAGATGTTGGAATTTTGGTCATCGTAAGTAGTGAAGAAGCCCACGACTGTACCAGAAGCATCATTCTCGTTAAAGGAGTTATTTGACAGTGTGATATCTGTAGGAGGATTTCCGAAGCCATACACAAACTCAGGTAGAGTTTTAAAGGGCTCGATATTTCCTACATTATCAACTGCAATGCTAACAAATTCGAATCGCGAAGCGTCTTTCAAAGCATAGACAAAAGTACTATCGGGAGAGACCTTTGCAACGAGTTCATATTTTTGTTGGTCTTTGTTGACATAGAGTTCAACATGTTTTACACCCGAGCCACCTTCATCGTCAACGGCTTCAAAAGTGAAGGTAAGTTTTTGGTACTGGTATGCTCCGGTTGAATCGCAGCAGAGTTTTGAGGTCGGTGCTACGCAATCCAGGTGGTTGACATAGGTATTGGTTGGCACCACGGCATTATCATCGAAATAGATATCTGCTTTTTCGGCTATTGAATCTCTGGTATGGGGGTTATTGCCGACACCTACGGAGAAGGTCACGAAGCCTTCGCCGCAGCCTGTAAGGGTATCGTTGACAGGGAGGAATCCTAAGGAGTCGATAGGAGCCACACCGGTTTCCGGGTCGATGGTTTGGAAAATCCAGTAAGCATAATTATCGTTAGCCTGTAAGGATGCCGTCACATCGAGGCAATAGCCGAGGGAGTCGAGTCGGAGTCGTTGATTATAGTAGGTAGCGAGTTCGGGCACTTCGAAAGTCATATTGTTAAAACCAAAGTTACCCAGGCGGAAGGTAGTGGGGTCCATTTTATCGCTGAGAGGGCAGATGATTTTCACACGGGCGGCGGCAGCGGTAGCGAATGCCGGGTCATTTTCATACATGATGGTATAATTGAGGTCATCGTTGGGGTTAATCATTTGCACGCAGATGCTATCGGCATCGGTATAGCCAACAGGGCCGAACAGTTCATTGGGGTCTTTGGAGCACCACAGCTCTTCATAATACAGATTTTTGGTAACTTCCTTATAAACCACTCCGTCGTCATTGCCACGAACTCCGTAGTTTTTAAGCAATTGATATGTCAATTCTTTGTGAATATTCTTACCAATTACTAGACGTTGGAGGTCGCTATGCATGGAAGTATAATTACCCCAATCAAGATTATTATAATAATCAAAATCCGACTGAAATCTCTCATACATTCCATGTCCTTCCATCACTACGTTGAGGATATCCCACAAATCAAATTCTCTTTTTAATTTTGAAAGGAGCAATCCATCGTCCTTGACGTGTATCCATCTATCGGAGAAGTTTTCGAGAATTGCATTTTCTTCGGCAAGTGAAATATATCCGCCATCGGACGACATAAATGCAACATCTGAGAAGAACTCTTGATACAAATCGCCATTATTATAGGATATCCATGGGACGATGTTCATTTCAAGCTTGCTGGCATAGATTGTAAAATGGTCAGTAAAAATCGGTTGTGTTTGATTCCAGTGATAATCGGGACAAATTGGATAGACTGACACGGTATAGTTACCACATTCCAAAGAATCAATATAGAAAATATTACAATCTGGATTATTCGGGTCAGAAACATAATATTTACCAAGGGTTTCGTTAGCCCAAACGACTTGAAATATCTGTCGCGGGGCTGCACATGAAGGACAAACTCTTGAAAAAACAGGCTCAACCAGTTGCGCGCTACCATCTGCCATGCCTTCAAGAGAAGCATTTACAATCCTTCCTAAAGCGAATGCAATAGGATTAATAGCATATTTCTTTAATATCTGGTCAAAAGACACTGTCAGGTCAGAACAGGTTTTCGAACAAACAGTATAATGGCGCACAATATAGTTTGGAATGTCGGGAAAATAATCATCCGTTGAAGAAATCTCCAAATCCGATTCGTCACAAGTATATTTTATATTCACGCCCCACGTTCTCAATTCGTTCAAAGTGCGAAAAGGTGATGGAATTCTATCAACTTCATAGATTGAATCGTTGAGTTGACCAATATAAGACAAATTCTTATGTAAAAATATATTTTGATATAAAACAAAATCAGTATTACTACACCTATGATGAACTTCATATCTGCGACTATACTTACCGACATCACATTCATCTACAGCAGGGACATACGTGTCAAAACAATCAATGATAAAATCCTCTTTATTCATATAATGAGAAAAAGTCGCACCATATGCAGCAAAATCTTCAATATCTTTAATTTCTCTTGGTAAATTCAACCACTCATTGCCACAAGATTCCCAATCTATGGGATACAAGTTATCTTCACTCAACTGTGGAGGATTACGATAATACAATTGAATAGTTTGTTCTTTTCTCAACAACACATTGGGACATTCTGGATTCGTGATAGAAAAAACAACATGGTAATTTCTTTCGCAAGGGCCCAATACAATATCATTGACAATGTAACTAGCATTACAATGGCCATGCCAGCAAGGAGGAATTGAAATATCATACCTCGACAAATGATTCATGATGGAAGTCGTGTTATTGGGGAAAAGAGTTTCGAAATCCATTCCCTGAATATAATAGGCAGGCAAAGGAGTATTGTCAATAGGATCTGCCCTATCGACCCATACTGTTTGAGGGATGACGACCTCATCTCCACATGCGTTTCTGATACGGAAATAGCGTGTATACTCGAAGTGACAATCATCGCTATGTCTCTCGTCTTTAACAAGAGTACAATGCGCTGTATAGTTGTCATCACATTCACCTATACTAGTATAATGAGCATAAGTCTGCACATAAACTAAGGCTTCCTCATCCGATAAAGGCTCAAGTTCTGTACAGGAGGTGAAATATATAGTTTCAAATTCGCGAGGAGTATAATTAATCCCATGCTGCGGATTCGGAGGGTTTTGAGCATTCACTGACAGAGGTAGAATCGCTATGCTAACAAGAATAATGAAGATTAAGAATTTATTCATATTTCATTATCAATTAATTATTTAAAAATCTTGGCATGCATCACCCACTCCATTACAATCCTCATCTTCTTGGTCAGGGTTGTAATGATACGGGCAATTATCATATTCATTCGGAATTAAATCGCCATCTATATCATCATCGCATACATCTCCGATACCATCATAATCAATATCGCTTTGGTCGGGATTATATCGTAATGGACAATTATCACAAACATCACCCACTCCATCTCCATCACTGTCTATCTGGTTGGGATTATAGATACGTGGGCAATTATCATCTTCATTATTCCATCCATCACCATCCATATCAGGGTCAAGTTCATTGGGAATCCCATCGCCATCAATATCAGGGTCACAAGCACAACCAACTATTTCGTCATCCTTCATTGTAAATGCCTGTTCAGGATCAAAATCTTGAGGACAAATGTCGCAGGCATCCCCGATGCCATCATGGTCTACGTCTAATTGGTCAGGATTAGGAGTTGCAATACAATTATCACAGACATCACCTACCCCGTCTCTATCGATATCAATTTGAGTAGGATTATAGTTCTTAGGGCAATTGTCACAGGCATCACCCACTCCATCTCCATCCGTATCAATTTGATCAATATTCGACACGCAAGGACAGTTGTCAATGAAGTTAGTTAATCCATCTCCATCAATATCCTCATTCGACAGCAAATCCACTGCCTTATAATAATTAAGATACTCAAATAAATTTGAAGACACCGACAATGTATCAACAGACATAGAAAGAGACCAGGTGCCATCAACCTTTTTAAAACAAATTGGACTAGCAAGTTTGAATTCATCTCCAGTATAAAAATGGATAACCGAACGCTGCTCCGTATCATCACCGTACGACAGGAACCATTTTATTCTATCATATTGAGAGAAGAGGCCTATCCATGCTTGTTGCTTAGCAGGAATGCTATACAAAGAATCAAGATAGAAATAATCTTCGCTGGAATACAATGAGATAAACTGGGTGACACTTTGTTCCTCAAACGACTTCAACAATCGGCACAACAACGCGGTTGGACTATTACTTGCCGATGCATCTTGACTTCCACCCGTAGTACTTATCCACCTATCTCCAGCAACTGGAGCCATTCCGTCCAATTCATAATAATATAGAAATGGACATATTTCATGCTCCGAATCCTCCGTCGGCAAATATATGGAGTCTAGATTATAATCTATTGCAATACTATAATGTGTTGAAACAAACTCCGGAAATAAATCATTCTGACCAAACAATACGGTCGCAAATGACATCATTACTACTACTAAAACAATTTTCTTCATATCAATAAAATTATAATCATCCTTATGGGAGCAGTTTCCATTCCCAATTAACTTTAGCTACTTGTAAATCAACTTCTACTTTCACTTTTACATACAATCCAAATTCACCAGGTGTTACAGTCCAACCAACTCCTGCTGAACTACGACGGCATGGGAACTCACATGAAAAACCACCTATACCCACAATAGAAGCCTCTAAACCTAATGGAAATTCAGCAGCAGGTCCAACAGAGATACCTGCATCTAAAGTAACTGGGAGTAAATCTCCATAACCACATTTCCTACCATCACCACTCAATGAAATGTAATTATCCGCGATTGTCAAATCAAGGCTTCCATCGAGACCCACTTTTATTACCAGCCAAGGAATTTTTGTCGGTATATTTACCTCAAATCCCAAAGCTTCACCAACATGACACCCTCCATAAACAAATTTGACCGGTTTGCCCTGACAACATTTCTTTGAAACGCTCAAATTAGCTTGGAAATAATCTTTATAAGTAAACTTAAGACCATATCTAGCACAGAAAAAACTATTTTCCACCATCTTCATATATTTATTAGCCTGCTTAACCCCAGAAGCCATCTTCCTAATCATATTCAAGGCAGTGCGGAGTGCCCTAACTTCATCATCTTCAATTGCGTACTCAATATTTATGTACGTTACGTCTTCAACAACATCAATGGTAGAAGATACATTAGGTAATCTTTTACCACGATAAGTAAAATAAACGACTTGCTCTGATTCACCAGTAATCCCAGCATGAGCACAATCACTTTCTGCATCTACATCAATATATGGCAAACATTCAGGCGGGTCAACTTTAAGCATAAAATCACTTTTTTGAATGGCTTCGCCATCTTTCCAACACTCTCTTGAAGGAGTGACGACAAGATATATCCAATTTGTGAGCCTTATTGTCATCACCTCTGTTTGGGTACCATATTTCGACACTCTAGTAACCTTTATCCGTATATATACAACAACATCAGTTTCATCTAAGGTATGTTCGAAATCAACAGTGATGAGAGGCGTAGGCGATCTGTTATCATCAAAAGTCACCGTAAATTCACCACGCACGAAATTCGATGCATTATCACCTTGGACATTCCAATCATACAACTCCCAAAGATATTGAGGAGAAGGGGCTGGATCATTTGGATTATGACGCGGGTCCCCATCTGTTATTAGGAATGAATCATGATATAATACTGAAGCGCTAAAATCTTGATATTTGGATATAGATGAACCCGAAAAGCCATTAAACTTTATTGGCTGAGCAAAAACTGCACAACAGCCATTCAAAATGATGACAAAAATCAGCAACAATATCCGTTTCATCATAAATCTATTTGTATTAGTTATTTTCATATTAGTGCAGCATTAAATTCTTGATATATTCATGAGCATCAATTTCATTATTCACATCGATACTAAAGAGCATCTCTGCATTGGTATAGCAATAGATGGTGATGGTGTGACGCACACCAGGTCGCAAAACATGGTCAGGCTCGCCATCAGAATGAGTCGGAATCTCTAACTCCGTACGATGGATGTTTAACTCTCCCCTTCTCAAACCAATCCACGACTCACCCAGACTGCGCAACACAATGCGTGGATTCACGATATCCGTGTTACCAATATTGCCATACTCAAGCGTGAGACAACAATAACGATTTGCACGCAAACCCGATGGGATAATCAAATTGGTAGCCAGATTCTCAGGCTCTCCCTCCTCCACCAAGAAACCATTGTGGAGATACGTCGTCCCCGCACAATAGTTCGTGGCTCGTACCGTGTAATACCCCAATGCGGCTCCAGTCAAATCAAAGGTCACAAACACCTCATTGAAGTTGACATAAATCAAGGTATCTGGATGAATGGTATCCTGTGCATTGCAGAGACTCACCTCCATGTCGTGACGGAACTTAGAACCTATCAGCTTCACCGTCACCTTACCCGTGTTACCACCATGGTTCGGAGTGATACTGCGAATCTCAAATGGCAAGATATCGGCCTCAATGGTCATGGTCTGGTATTCATTAACTGGACTGTATCCGAACACACTCACTCCATAATAGCCTCTCTCCGTACGTGGGATATACAACTCACTGTTCGACGTCATCTGTCCGTCCGTTGAGAAGTCATAATCCAAGTTCGTAGGCACTCCATCATGCATGACATAGATATTATTCACCGCTCCCATCAGGGAATCAGAGGAGGTGACATACACGCGGACCGTCTCACTGATGTTATTACCCACCTCGAGTTTGTAGTCCTTGTAATTGAAGGTGCTCATCACAAAGGTCTGCGGATCATTGAAGTGTAAAATCGGCAACTCAACCCTGACAGTACTCATGGAAGCCGTACGGTTGTTGCCTTCTTCAATCTCATAGAAGGTGTTACGGGCATCCGTAAAGATAATGATATAATACTCACCTTCCTGAACGCCTGAAATCACCGAAGTGAAACTGTGCTGCTCACTCATGTTCTCTGCCAACGACAAGTCATAAACAATACTGCCTAACAACTTGTCATCCGTATCAAACACATCATCCTTCGAGAGATAAATCACATCGGAACAACCTACACCCGACAAACGGTTAGGTCCCAGATTCGTCACAGTCCAAGTAATTGCCAAAGGATTGCCAGCCGTGATACAGGATGCAAAGGTAATGTCGGAAACAACCAAATCTCCTGGTGCATTCATATCAACAACCAAAGGAATCATAGCCAGATTGTTCTCAAAATCGAATTCATACATATCATGGTTATGATTGGCATCCACATAAAGTGCATAGTTACCCGTCTCCGGAACTGGTACGATGAAGGTCACCGTATCGTAATAATACTCGTTAGGCTGAAGGATGGCCGTACGGGTTACCGTCGACAAAGCCTTGCCATTTTCAAAGGTGTTGCGTGACAAGACAAACTGGTCTGTGTATTCTCCATACGTAGGTCCATCACCCACATTCGTCACCTTGTAGCGCATGGAAATCGGCTGTCCACATGCCGGGTACTCCGTAAGGACCTCCATTTCGCTAACCATCAAGTCAGGCACAGGAATACTTGAGATATCGATGGCCAACGAAGCCATATTGTTCTCCCAATTGTTATCAGGATTGACACTCAAGGCATCCGTAACCGCCAACAGATAATGTGTACCAAGATAGCCATATGGAATCTTCACCGTGAAGCTTCCATCATAATGGCCACCACCAAATACCGTATCGGTACACGGTACCGTCATCAGCAACAAGTCACTTTGATCCCAAGTAGCATCTGCAGAGAGATAAACCTGGTCCACATATCGGTTGACTGAACTGCGCGAGCCGGCATTCATAACCGAATACTGATAGGTTACCCTCTGCGTCCATTCCACCGCTGTCGGTCCCGTGAAGGAAGTCATAACCAAATCAAGGTCGTATTCCTGCACCGGGAAGGAAGAACTCTGGTAGATATTGTTGTATTCACCAACATATTCAAAGATAGAATCATTCACATCACTGACCACATAGATGTAATACGTGTCAGTAACCAAGTTGTTCGGCAATGTGTATCCACGAGTCACCGTGTAAGTATCCCCTATAGCAAGAGGACCTACTCCCGTCACTTTCTCAAGAAGCACAGCAGTCTCCGTACTGAACTGAGGATAACGCGAGATATAAATACCATCTTTCCAGACCTCTTCTTCGGTGACAGCCCGGATGCCTCCATTCGTCGCAGTATAGGTGATACTAAACGACATACCTGCCGTTCCACTGCCCGAATGTGAAACATCCGTGACATAGAAGTCAGGATAAGGCGACAGCGTGACATTAATCAGGTCAGAAACAATATAATTGCTATAAACGTTATCACCTTCGCAAATTCCATCGCCATCGTTAACCACAATGTAGATATAATACGGTCCCTGGGCTTCAATTGGCAATGTTACTGTTTGAAGCACATCCACCGTATCATTCAGGCCCAACGTAATCGGATAGGTAATCACATCCAGTTGCTCAGCAGTGATAAAGTTCAACTCTGGCGATAATCCCAGATATACTCCCAATTCAATCTCCCCTTCATATTCGACAGCGCCCTTATTAGTAATGCTATATAATACATCAAAACTGTCGCCCGAATTAAGACTTGTTGCTGTTACCAGACTATGAGCTAAGAAATCAGGATTCTTGAGATGATAATCTTCAATTAAGATGGCGTTGTTGGAGAAATCCTTGTCGTTAACAGGATTGGCTTGCAGTCGCAATGAATTAACCTCATAGAAGTTACAAGGTATCTCAATGGCCACAGCTCCTTCATAGGTCTCACCTGGACACAAGGTATCAATAGCAACGTTTCCATTTGCAACGACTGCATTGTTGAAATTCACCGTCAAACGGACGTTATCATCAAGCATCTTACCTGCTCCGATATTATGCAAGACATACCTCAATGAATCACGCGTTTCATCAATCCACATCGTGTCAATCGTCAAGTCAGGCTGAACCACGTAGATGGAATCCATAACGATATTGTTGTCCTCAAGCTGGTATTCAAACACCACATCGTTCTTATCGGTCCACACATAGAAGTAATACTTACCTTCTTGAATGATACGAGGTGCACGGGCCTTACCATCCATCGTATAGGAATTGATATAACGATTATGTTGAATAGAATCTTCACCTACTACTTCGTAGTAATAATGCTGTTTATCGTAGAATTTAGCAATTAACTCAGGGACTTTTTCGACTGCATTATAATAGGTTACGCTATCATTATGGGAAGCATTAGCGCTCAAGGTATCCGGGACTGCATATCGACATTCTGCCCAGTCCATAATCATCGCATCGATGGTCGGGAAGTCGACCGGCATATAAAGTATCGTATCATTTCTGACGGTACCGATATGTGTGGCGTGTACTGGGTCCAGAACGTTTTGGTCCGACAGCAGCAGCTCGTCCATCCATTGAACACCTCGCCATGGGGGTACTACTCCACAGCTATCGCTGATGCCACCACCATAGTTAGGGTCATCCGATGGTTTTGCCGAAGCATAACCAATATTCTCGACTTGATATGAAACCGTGAACCACTCATAAGGTGAAACCGTATCCATACCCAAAGTCAGATTCTTCACACAGAGGTCCGGTGTAGGTGGAGGCATCAATATCGTGCTATGGACTGATACAGGCGACATGTTATTGCCTTCAAATAAGGATTCATACACACGGTTGGTAGCATCCACACGGACGAAGAAATTAAAGGTGTCGATATCTCGTTCATCGACAGCGAACTTCATGGAACGGATAAGGGTATCTTGCCGTGCCATATAAGGGATGGTATCCATATAGGTAGCCACCTGTTTGGCTGATGATGTATATACTGTGTCGGTAGTCATGTAGATGACATCCGTCACTGGCTTGTCCTCAAATCCTGCTCCACCCTGGTTGATGATTCTCCAGCTAAGGATGATGGAGTCGCCTGCCACGCCTTCATATGGAGGGATGACCTGGTCGATGATAAGGTCAGGATAAGGAGGAATATCAACTTCAATGCGCTTATAGAAGAAGTTATCGCACTCCACACTCTCGTGGAACGACTCAGCGTCGCAGGTACCCGTCATATAACCTTCAGGGTCACCTTCGTCGTGAGGGATGTAAGGCGGCAGATATGGGTCAGGGAACACACCGCCATAATCAGAGTAATTCAGATGCATGTCGCTGCCTGGCTTCCAGTTGGTGAGCACAAAGAGGAACACCGTACCATACATGTCGTCGGGCACAAACACATTCACCGAGTTGGTGTACGACTCGCCTGGATTCAAGGCGGTCAAGTTTGGAACCACATCGATGATGAAGGATTCAGGATCATCCTGGGTGAAGCTCTGCGCAGTCCAGTTATGTGGATAGGACAGCACGATGTAATCATTCCAGGTTCCAAATTCACCCGTAGGGGTAGGACCAACGCCATCGTTCTTCACCGTCCAGGTCACCGTCATCTCCTGTCCCGTCTGGGCATAGGAACAATCCAAAGCTGTGACGTGCAAGTCAGGCAATGCCGTGTTGAAGGTCATGGTATCGCTCCGGATTTCGGCACAATAACGATGAGCGACGACATACCATCCATAATAGGCCACCCCTGTCGTATCATATTGATACAAGTAAAGCGGTGGTTCAGGGTCGCATCCCGTGCAAAATTCGTAAGGACCATAGCCTTGATATACGGAACGAGCCAAGTCGACGGAAGCATAGTTCTTTGTCAAGCCATAAAGCACTGGGAAATCAGGGACTGGCAATCCATTACCATGGTCGGTACGCCACAGATAGAGGTCATACGATTCCGCACCATCGATGTAATCCCAGCTAAACAGCACGATTTCGTTGGATTGAAGGGCTTGGTCACGAGCAGGTAGCAAGCCATCTTCAACGAGATAGTTATTCCAAGTAATGCTGTCGGGGTCACATGCCGTGGTGAAATACACTGGCAAAGTGTAACCACTCATCTCTGTTTCACTGCACACCGAACGCACCTTCACAAAGTATTCTGTATTGGGGTGCAAATCAATCAGTTGGACATGATTATCATAGACATTCAGCAACATCGGCGTGACATCGTCGACTTGCATATAGTAGACCAGCCATTCTGATTCTGTATCGGCAGGAGTCCAATACACATCTGCCGTAGTAAAGGTGAGTTCGTTGACGGGCACATTCAAGTTCGTAGGTACATGACAGTTGACAGGTGTCATCTCATAGGCACCTAGGTCAACGATGTCGTCGCGGACACGGTCGTTACCAGCGAAGTCAAGTTCTCCAGGAGCTGCCGTAGCGTTGTTACCCACGTTGATACACATTGAAGATTCTTGCAAGGTGAAGTCACCATTGTCGGGATCTGCAAAGCGTACATAGTAGAGAGCTTGATTGGAACCATCGTTATCGGATTGGAGGATGATATTACCCGTTCCCGTAGGGAAATACTCGTCGTTTTCAATAGCAGTGTATGAAATCGTTTCTGGTTGTTGGTCTTCTCCTCTGATATTACTTACCAAAGAGCCCGTACGGTTACCCCAGATAATGTTGTTTGATATATAATTTGGAACAGGGTCATTGCCATCCAGGATTTGGTTAGGCAATAAGATACCGCCACCATTCTTGGAACTGACTTCGTAATCATTGTTTTCAACGATTTCGGCAACATTTTTCACCACTGTACAGTTTCTCATCATTGGAGTTCCATAGATACCTCCACCCTTCTCAGCCTGGTTATAACTAATTTCGCTGTTATACAACTGGCAGGAGCCCAATATACCACCACCAGCTTTCAGAGCAATGTTGTTCTTGATTAAGCAACGGTTCAAGATACTGCTAACTGGACTCACAGCGCCTCCAAACGAATTGGAGTAATTGTTCATAAAGGTAGAATGGTAGATATGGCAATTTGTGGCATATAAAGCACCACCACCAGGCGAATTACTGATATTGCCTTCCCAAACGTGGGTATTGTTCAAGAACTTACAGTCTGCGACATAGCAACTTGTCAGGCTTGCACCACCACCTTCTCGATTACTGCGTCCATTCTGGAACGTGATGCCAGTGATGGTATCCATCATATTTGGTGAGATATAATCATGACGCATCACCTGCTGCAGATTCTGTCCGTCGAGACGGGTGATATTGAGGTCAAAGTCACGCTCTGCCAGATTGAAGTCATACGACTCATTGCCTGCGAAGCCACCATGCAGTGTCACGCCATCAGGCATGATAAAGGCTGGATATTCTGGCACGCCACTACCCACATAATTGCCCGCTGCTGTCCAGATTTTTGGCACAGGATTCAACGTAGTGGCATATTCCATCGCATACTGCAGATAAGGTGTTGCATTGGCCCATGAGGAACCGTTCATCTGACCTGCTCCTTGCTGAGTCACATAGATGATGTTATGGGCATCAGGAACAATCTCAAGATTGACATCGTAAGGTGATTCATAAGCGCCCATATCCACCACATCGCGTTGGACACGACTGACGTGACCCAAATCATAGCTACCAAAAGCATATTCAGAATTACCGCGGTTGGCAAGGACCGAGCCTTCCTGGATGGTCCAGTCATCGTCATCGCTCACATAACCATTCCCAGCACCTGCTGCTATGGAAGGATGGTTGAACATTGGATAATTGACATTCGAATTACCCGTGTTTGAAGTATTCAAGGTAAGGTTGCCTTCTCCAGAGAAACCTCCTTCAACAGCACTATAGGTGACATTTTCATCACCAAAGTATTGTATACCAGTATTGATATCGCTTGTCATCAACTGGCCAGGCAGGTTATTGCCTATCTTATTACCCCAGAGAACGCTGTTATAAATTTTCTTATAGCCAAACAGACCACCGCCATTATTATAAGCATAGTTGTTGACAACGGTGGAATTGTAGTGTATGCCTCCACAGCCTGCACCACCGGAACTCCATGAACTATTATTAGCCAGCAGACAGTTATGGAAGGTGATGCCCTTAAATCTGTCGTCTTTACTGTAGTAACCGCCACCATCTGTTTCGCCAAGATGTTCAGTGGTTAGGGTGACACTTGTCTTACAGTTACGGATAATGGTATTGTTGACCGCCAGCAAGTCTTCTTCAAGATACAAGCCACCAGCATGACCATCCCGTGCTTCTCCATTTTCAATGATACAGCGGTTCAATTCTCCCTTCTGCATTCTCACCACACCACCATCGTTCTTAAACACGAAGCCGTTCCTGAGCGTCAGACCATCGTACACGGCATGGTGCAGCTCTTCAAGCTTCTTATATTTGAAATAATCGTTGTGGGCTTGCTGCAGTGTACGCTGGATGTTCTGGCCATCGAGGATGGTAGCATTTGCCACCAAGTCGCGCTGGTCGAGGTCATAGTCATAGGACTCGTTGCCTGCGAAACCTCCATAGAGGTCGATACCATTCATGGCAACGAAGGCATCGACATAAGGCCATCCATTGCCCGTGTAGGTGCCGCCCTTAATCCAAATCTTCGGGTGGTTGTCATCGTCACCGGCAAAGTTGATGGCAAGCTGCAGGTCTGGGATAGCATTGGCCCATGAATCACCGCTGAAGTCACCACCATAGTTATTCGAAGCATCCACATAGATGGTGTTATGGGCATCGGGACGCACAGCATAGTCGTGCGTATAGTTGCTTTCATAGGCACCGATGTCGATACGGTCGTTCTTCACGCGGGTCTCGTCATCCAAATCCTTGTTGATGTTATAGAGCATGCGCTCACCGTGGTTGGCGAGGATTGAACCGTTCTGGATACGCCAGTCACCACCGCCATAGTTGGCACCCACATTCTCCGAAGGACTGACAAACCATGGGGAGAAACGAGAATTGGTATCGTTGCCCTCGGTAAGCTTGATGGTACCGATACCGGCTGCTCCGCCCTGTACAGCACAATAGCGCAGGTAAATTGGCACGTTGGAGGAGCTCACCGCAATCTGCTGGGTGTTGAGGTCGGTCCGGTTGCCCCACAGCACGCAGTTGACAAACTCATTGTTGGAACTTTCATTGCAACTATAAATACCACCTGCCTGGTCGTAGGAATAATTGTTGACCATGGTACAGTTAAGCAGCTGGGACGCCACCGTTGAGTTGCCGATGAACATACCACCGCCCTTGGCTCCATGAGTGAGGACACTGTTGTTGGCTATCAGACAGTTGTTGATGGTAGCATTCTCCCCATAGATACCACCGCCATGTTTTTCACCGCTTGTCACATTATCGCAAAGGTTACGATAAATCTCACAATAGGTCAAAGTAGAAGATTGCACATAGGCTCCTGCACCATCACCCAAAGCTGTATTGCTGAAGATATCGCAATCAGTCACCTCGCAATGATTATCGACATAGATACCTGCGCCAGAGCCTGCCTGGTTGTTCTTTACAACAAGATTCTTCAGGGTGATGTAATTCTTGGCATACACGCCACCACCTGCACTAGTAGTATAGGCATTCTGAATGGTAAAGCCGTCGAGCGTAACACGATGTATAGGACTAAAGCTGGATTCCTTGCCATAGTTACCGACGACTCGTTGGATATGCCTACCGTCCAAAATGGAAGCATGATTTTCGAAATCACGTTGGTCGAATTCGATATTTTCCACCTCATTGCCTTCAAAGCCACCCAAAATCTCGATGTCAGGCTTCAAGGTAAATGCCTGAGCAGAACTGCCGTCACCATGATAAGTGCCTTGTGCAACCCAGATTTGTTTGGTGCCTGTGGTATCACATGCCGAAGCTTGAGTGATAGCCCAGTTCAGGTCGCCTGTTGCATTTTCCCAGGAGGAACCATCCTTAGTTCCAGAGCCGCCCTCCTTGACATACCAGATACAACGGATTTCGAGGTCGAGACTGACGACGCTATCGCATTCAGCACCTTCCGGAGTCCATTGATGCTCATACTTTCCGGATTCAGTGAGCACTCGTCCATAGAATGTATAACTACGATTGGCAATCACACGACGATGTTCGTAGTTGAGACAGGCCTCTTCGTATGCACCCATATCCACCACCTCATCTTTCACACGAGGCTTGAATGCCAAGTCCTCCGAACCAACCACACATTCATTATCTCCTTCATTGACGAAAGAAGAATATTGAGTTGGACGATAGACTTCTTCCTCATCATCCAGGAAGAATGGATAATTGAGATTCGGGTCATCACCGGTGTTATCGATTTCGAGGTTGATAATGCCCGTGCCAGTGTTTTCGGCTGGAGCACCGCCTTGAATAGCACAATAGTCATAGACGTTGTCACGACCATCGGTCTGGAATGCGTAGTTACGGCTATCATTACCCCACAGCACACAGTTCGTGTAATGATTGAACTGATGCGAAGAAGTAATTGTATCAAAACTATACAATTCTGTAGTATTTTTAACAATTGAGCTACCAATTATGTTAGATCTGACCGTATGCAGAGCAGCCAGGCGTTCGGAGCTGTTACCACTGATTTCGCAGTTGGCAATGGTATCGACTGGGAAGGTCTCGTCGAAGCCAATAAAGCCTGTAAAACGGTCCCAATAGATGGCACCGCCCTCTTCGATAGCATAGTTATGGCGTAACTTACAGTTGAGGATGCGGGTTGGATAAGAGCTTGTAAAAAGAAGGTCTCTGTAGATACCGCCGCCTTTAAAGGCTATATTGTCGTAGATATCGCAATGACTGAGATGGCCTCCTTTGTGCAGCCACACACCGCCGCCATTCATATAGTCCTTGAATGTGATTTCAATAGATCTTTCCGACAGATACAGGATGTTCTTGACATAGCCTTCACGGGCATAGCCGCCCTTGATATGGAAGCCGTCCCACACTGCTTCATCATCTCCCTCAAAACCTCTGAACTGTTCGAGTACACGTTTCGAGGAGTGACCATCGAGGATGGATAGGTTGTTGCGAAGGTCACGCTGACCGAGGTCGAAGTCGGCAGGTTCATCGCCATTGAAACCGCCGTACACATTCACGCCCGGCATCATGGCGAGGTTGCTCCAGTACTGGACATTGTAATCACCATAGTTGCCTTTCTTCACCCAGACCTGTGGTTTAGGGTCGTGGCTGAGTGCGAAGTTCAGTGCCATCTGGAAATGAGGCGTTGCATTCTCCCAAGAAGAGCCATCCATATCGCCACTGCCTTCTTCGCTGACATAGATGATATGGTCGGCACTGGGTTGAATCAAAACACGACCTAGTTCGTTGGATTCATAGGCACCGATATCAATCTTGCCTTGGAGTACACGTGAATTGCCGGCGAGGTCATATTCCGGGACGGTGATGCCCTGTGTAGTACCATTGTTCACACAAGGAGAGTTCTGCTGCGGGACATAGTTGCCACTGAGTTTCACGGCAAGGTCTGTAGTGTTCAAGTTGATATTGCCCTCTCCAGGATAGCCTCCTTCGATAGCCGAATAGGTAATGTCGGAAGTCTCAATATTTATTCTGGTCCATGGACCTAATTCACATTCTACAATATCATAATAATGATTTGAGAGCTGGTTGGACTTTCCGCCTGCTTTATTGCCCGACAGGATGGTGTTCACCACCTTATAGCCTGTGCCATACAAAGCACCGCCATCGCTCTGAGCCACATTGTTGACAATCGTAGAATTCGTGATTTCGATGGTATGGTCCGTACCACAGATAGCACCGCCACGATTGTCCTGCATACCTGGTTCATGATAGTAAGGGTTATTGGCTGTGTTGTTAGCGATAAGACAACTCATGATACGACTGGTGGCATGATTACCGCATTTCTTTCTGAAGAGAATACCGCCACCATTATTGGTTATCTTACAATTCGTCAAGTCTATATAGTCCTGGGTTTTAAGCTCAATTCCCCAAATTGGATCAGCATATTTGTGATTTTCAGCCTCCATCATGATGGCACGGCCTCCATTACGGACCAGTTCGCAGTTCTCCATACGGGTATAACTGATACCATATACACCTGCGCCATCATTACTCGAAATAATACAATTCGTAAACGCTGTATGGTCACTGCATACGGCAAAATCACCTTGGTTATCTGTAATCTCACAGTTTTCAAAATAGTTGTAGACATAACGAGAATTACAGGTTGCCACGTCATCCGTCTCCATATAAATGGCTTCGGCCCCACTCCAGGTATAGTTCTCCGTAATCTTACAATTGCGTACAATAGCATGACGCCTCAAGAACATGGCCGTACCATGGTTAACATCAGCTCTTGAATAACCATTTTTGATAATGAAACCATCAATAATCAGAGGACTCTCCTCGGTACAATCTTCAACTTGGTAGATAACGCGCTGGATATAGTCGCCATCCAAGGTAGTGACATGATGTTCAAGGTCACGCTGACTTAGGTCGTAGTCGGCCAGCTCCGTACCTGTAAGACCGCCATAAAGTTGGGTGTTAGGGAACAGACGGAAAGCATTGACGGATGTTCCATCCCCTCTATACAGACCTTCTGCGACCCAAATCTGATTGAGGTCGCTTGGATGAGTGCCTGCATATTCGGCAGCGTCCTTGAGGCCGCCAAAGGCATTCTCCCAGGACGTTCCGTTCATCAGTCCGTTGCCTGTTTCGGTAACATAGATGATGTGTTTGAAGCTAAGGTTCAGAACCACGATACTATCACAGGTTTCACTGATAGGCCAACGATGTGTGTATTTACCCGATTCGGTGAGCCATTCGCCATAGAACGGATATTGCGCAGCCATGGTCACATCGCTGTATTCACGATATCCGACGCAGCGATATTCATAGGCACCAATTTCGACGGTTTCGTCTATCAAACGGTCGTAGCCGAGAATATCCTTGTCGGTGACCACCACACTGTTATCACCTGCACCAATCAAGTCGGAACTCTCAACCAGAGTATAGTCACCTGCTTCAGGAGCCAAGAAGCTAGGATAATAGTATGCTTCTGAGCTACCCCTATTGGCAGTAGCCAAAGCGATGACGTTATCCTCAAAGCCCTGCAGTCCCTGTTCAACGGCACAATGGTTAAAGCTACAGTTCTCTCCAAGAGATGTCATATTGAAATGAACAGGAAAATCAGAATAGTTTCTATTCCCCCAAATCACGGAATTATGGAACACACCGCCGCTGACTGGATAGGCACCGCTATCATGGTTAAGGGACTTGTTGTTGACGATATTACAGTTGATGAATTGGTCGTTGTTACCCTTGGTATGACCCAGCACCGCCAAGGCGTTGTTGTGGTCGATGACACAGTTATGGAAGGTATTGGCATATTGTGAGCCGCTGAAGCGCTTGCTCAGCACCACGGCATTATTGTATTCAAACTTGCAATTACGCATCACCGTGAGGTCGGCATAGAGTTGAGACTCTCTGATGTTGTCACGTTCTGGCAACTCATTCCGGACCTGATTGTAACAGAATCTTGAGTTGTTGACCGTGCAGCCATACAGGGCAGCCTTGCCAACATTATGGTTGAAATCGCATGAATCCATGACGGTATTGACAGCATAGAGATAACTGTTCAACATGGTGATATAATTCGACCCATCTATCACATATGCGGTAGTATCATTGGTAAGGGTGACATGGTCCATAATGCCTCCATAGATACTCAGGGCACTCCCCTTGCCATAGTACTTGGCTGATGTGCCATAACCTGGGTCAAGGACAATATTACAGTTTTCGATGCGAGTATTACGGAGAGTTGTATTGGCCAGCAGTGCTGCACCAGCACCATTGAGATGATTCAATTCATATCTCTCTCCCTGATGGTATGGATAAAGAATGATAGCACCTTGATAGTCATTAAACTGGGCATCCGTCATATAACCATTCTGAATGATGAAGCCATCCCAAATAGCGCCATGACCCTCTTCAAAAGGCTCGTTTTGATAAAGGACTCGCTGTTGGTTCTGACCATCCAGATAAGTAGGATGAGACTGTGGGTCACGTTCCTCGAGTGAAGACTCGGTGCCGGCAAAGCCACCATAGACTTCCACATCAGCTACAACGCCGAAGGCACTGATATAGGAAGGACCGTCATCGGTGTACGTCCCCTCCTTCACCCAAACCTGAGCAACAGGACTGAAGGTGTTGGCATGTGAAACAGCATATTGCAAGTTCGAAGTGGCATTCTCCCATGAGGAGCCATCGCCCGTACCATCCTGGGCGACATAGATGACTCCATCCGATGGTGTTACACTCATCAGGGCCGAAGCCTCCGATGCAAAAGCACCGATATCACTACCCTCACTGCCCTGTTTCAAGCACATCGTTGTGCTTGTCAAATTCCAGTCTGCATCCTCGGCATTGATTAAATGGCCTATTCCATTGGAAGGACGAAGGAATACCGACTCATCGGTGAGACAGATATTGCCAATGCCATTAAAGCGACCAGCTTCAATGGCGCAGTAGTTGATTTGAGAAGCGATATCCTTTGCGATGAAATCGTGTTTAAAGACACATTGGTCGTTACCCCATACGATAGTGTTCTGCATGGTAGAATGACGCAGCGAAATCAAGGCATTCTTGGGCTGACGCAGTGGACTGCTGTCATCGTCTTCCATTGCCAGATACTGATCAGGGGATGTCGAAACCGTATTCTCAACGCGGTTGTTTACAAAGTCGCAGTGGTCAATCAAAACATTGTCGATGGCATTCAGAATCGCTCCATGATTCTTGCCTTCACCGACATTTGTATAGTTTCTTGTACAGGTATTGTTATAGAACAGACTGTACCGTATCGTAGCATTCTCAGCTCTTACTAAAGCCTCATTACAAGTATTGTTATGCACATAACATGAATCAAGGATAGCCCCCGCATTCAGTCTCAACAGGTTCTTGTAATACGTATCGTTAAATCCCGTGAAATGGCAGCCCAAAAGATGTCCCGAGGCAATAGTCTGAGCATTGACGCTGCAGTTCTGGAGAGTGCAATACGAACCCACCTCAATCTGTTTGCCACCCGACAGCGTCATGCCTTCCCAAAGAGCTCTTGATTCTTCCGAACAAGGATAAGTTGAGGACATAGCCAACAGGTTGCGGCTCGAATTACCCATAAGGATTGTCGGATGCGCTCCCGGCACACGCTGACTGATGTCGGTTTCATCGCCTGCGAAACCACCATGGACCTCAACGCCTCCAACACAATAAAAGTCGGCTTGTCCCGAAGTATAGCCTTGGTACGTTCCTCCCGCTACCCACACTTGTTTTCTGCTATATCCACCTATCTGTGCAATGTTATTCAATAAGGTGTTGAGATTATCAGAAGCATTGGCCCATGATGAACCATCCTTGGTCCCGGCACCTGTTGTGGTAGCATACCAAATGGATGAGCTCATACTCACATTGACCACGACCAGGCTATCACAGTCCTCGCTATAGCTCCATTGATGAGAGTAGGTACCCGGTTCTGAAATCAAGGAACCATAGAACTGATAGCCAATGCCCGTTTCAGCATTCACATTATAATATTTGTAATTGGTACAATACTGTTCGTAAGCACCCAGCTCAATAGTCCCATCCATGATACGGTTGCGACCTGCCAAATCCTTGGCTGGCAGACCTGCCACATTGTTATTACCCAGACCAATTACGGCTGAATTCTCTTGCAACTGGTAAATACCATATTCTGGAGCGAGGAAACGAATATAATTCAAAGAAGGGTCATCACCATCGTTATCAGCGGCAAGATTGATATTACCCGTTCCCGAATACTGAGTCCCCTGAATTGCACAATAGTTGACCAGAGTACTACTGATTGAGCACTCATCAACTGCGTTTCCAGCTTTATTGCCCCAAACAATGGTGTTGACGACAGCATAACTATTACTACCGCCTGCTGAAAGGCCTCCGACATTGACATTTGCAGTATTATTTACAATAGTAGTATTGATAACATTAGATGCAGGTGCATTCATACCACCCTCATAATTTGCTGAATTATTGCAAACCAGACAATTGACCAGATTGGAATAATTTGCATTCACACCACCTCCTGTAGAGCCAGCAGTATTGTCTTTAACAATACAGTTCGCGACATCGGTATTTTTCACCCAAAGGCCACCGCCATCCTGACGTGCTTGGTTATCATGAATCTCGCAGTTGGTAATCGTATTCGAGGCACCACTGATGCCATAAGAATATACACCACCACCATTATTATTATTAGAATGATTGGCCTTTGCCACGCAATTCTTCAAGTGTGAATGGCCCATCATATAAACACCTGCACCATCCCCTGAAGAATAGCCATTACGGAAAGTGAAGCCATCCCAGGTGGAGGATGTAACTGCGGTGAAATTGGACTTTTGATAGAGGACACGGTTGACATTAGAGCCATCCAGCGTGGTCTGATTTGTCACAAAATCACGTTCATCAAGGTCAAAGTCAGCCGTTTCGTTGCCAGCAAAACCACCATACACATTCACGCCAGGCATCATGACAAAAGCACCTGGGCCATAATATGACCCATAATAGATGCCCGACTTCACCCAGATACTTGGCACAGGATTCATTGTGACAGCATAGTTGAGCGCAAGCTGCAAATCGCCACAGGCATTGGCCCACGAAGAACCGTTGCCCGTGCCATTAGTACTGACATAGAGGATATTATTGGCATCAGGTGTGACATCAAAGGCTGATGCATAGTTACTCTCCAATGGACCCATATCAGGTTTGCCTTGTTGGACGCGAACATCGCCATTCAAGTCGACATCAACAGCATTAACGGCAACACCTTTATTAATAAGGATGGAGCCAGCCTGCAACGCCCAGTTGCCTTGTTCGGGATTGACAAAACGTGGACTGCGGAAATCACCCACATTATTCTCGTTCAACAGAATGTTGCCTATTCCATAAGCAGCACATTCCGAGGCCGAATACTGCATGTCGAGGTTTTCGACTTTGCCTATGGCATCGTGGGTCTGATTGATGGTATTGCCCCACACGATGGAATTTTGCATCGTGTTATTGCTATTTTGGACATGTATGCCAGCGCCTTCTGAATAAGTATTATCGTCACATCTGTTATTATAGATACCACAATAATATAGTGTATTATACTCTTTAAGATAGACACCACCACCCATATGCGCTTCGTTGCCAGTAATCAATGTATTGACGATAGTACCATACTCCGAGCAGATACCGCCGCCATAGTAGCTCAGGTTATCATATACGTAGCAATTGGTAAGTTTGGCATTCCCATTAGCAGAAGAACCCTGCAGTCGGACACCGCCACCATAACAGTTGTTCGACCCGCCCTCGTTATCGTGGATACGACAGTTGCGCAGTTCTCCGTTGGCTCTCAGATAGACACCGGCGCCATCTCCCCTACCATTGATTAAAGTGAAGCCGTCCCACACAGCAGCGTTGGCTGCAGCGAAGTCGTTGCGCTGATATAATACACGCTGCAGGTTTTGTCCATCAAGAATGGTGGCATGATTCACCATATCACGCAAGGAGAGGTCGTAATCGTATGTCTCGTTGCCGACGAAGCTGCCATACACTTCGGTACCTTGCGGGATGACAAAAGCGATGTTGCCAGCACTTGCATTGCCCTGATAGGTACCTTGCGCCACCCACACCGTCGCCTTAGGATTGAAAGCGCCAGCCCGGTTGACGGCAAGTTGGAGGTTCGGCGTGGCATTTTCCCACGACGAGCCATCCATGGCACCCGCGCCATCCACCGTGACATAAAGGATATGATGAGCATCAGGAGTGAGGACAACCACATTATAAGGCGATTCCAGAGCACCGATATCGATAGCACCCTGTTGCACACGGTCGTTGCCTGCCAAGTCATATTCAGATAGAGTAAGTCCCTCCGTAGTACCCATGTTGATAAGACTCGATTCAAAGCCCAGACTCCAATCGCCTCCGCTGTATCCTGCGCCAGCGTCCTCTGTAGGGTTGACAAAACATGGATGCAACTCGGTGCCTTCGTTGCTGGAACTCAGGTCAATGTTGCCAGTGCCACCATAGCCGCCTTGAAAAGCACAAAAGCTTACTGTAGGTGTATAGCTGAAGTAATACTGATTGTATGTTTGATTTTGTTTGTTACCCCACACCACGCAATTGGTCATGGCAAGTGTACTCGAGGCATGGATGCCAGCGCCGTTATTGGTACCGGTCAAAGTGGTTAAGTTGTTGACGATATCACAGCTCGTCATATTCACAGCGCCTTCCATATAGACTCCACCACCATAATCAGAAGCGGTATTGTTAGCAATAATACAGCCCACTATATCACTATAACCTTGAGTATAGACACCTCCACCCATACGGGACGTGTTATTTTCGATACGGCTGTTGGTGAGTTGTGAATAGCCATTGTATACCCCATTCATATAAACACCGCCGCCATAATTATCAGACGTGTTGCGCTCGATAATACAGTCGATGATAAAGCTTTGTTGAGAGTAATCGCAAAAGACACCACCACCATCGGCTGGACGATAGCTAAGAGCATGCAAAGCATTGTCGTGAATGTGGCAGTTACGCACCGTGCCATGGCTGAGCAAGACACCACCTCCATGAAGTTCAGATGTTCCATAAGCATAGTTGCCATACACTTCGCAATTCTCCAAGGTGGCATTTTTCAGATACACGCCAGCGCCATTGCATGTCCCCTGTATGGTATCGTTACGGATAATACTGTTTTTCAGCGTGCTATTGTTTAAGAGATAAGCGCCAGCACCAGAGCCACCATTGAGGTAACCACGTTCAATCGTGAAGCCATCCCAAACAGCAGCCTGGTTATCTGAGAAAGCAACACCTTGATACAAAACACGCTGAGCATTCTGACCATCCAAGACAGAAGCATTCGTCACCAAGTCACGCTGACTGAGATTGTAGTCGTAGGCTTCAGTACCTTCGAAACCACCATACACGCTCACTCCAGGTTGGATGAAAAATGCCGAAGTGTGAGACACATCACCCGTATAGGTACCCTGTTTCACCCAAACCATAGCGGTGGGGTTCATCGTGGAGGCTTCGCTCACGGCGAGGTTAAGGTCACCAACAGCATTGGACCACGAAGAGCCGTCACCAGTGCCATCGGCACTGACATAGATGATATTATGGCTATCGGCATGAATCTCATAATCAGAGTTATACTCGCTTTCGTAGGCTCCTATATCGATGCGGCCTTGCTGCACGCGTTCCTCTCCCGACAGGTCGACAAGAGGCAAAGTAACATTATTTGGCAATAGAGTTGTCGTTCCTTTATTGATGAGGACAGAGCCTTCGAGCAGGGTCCAATCTCCTCCCGAATAGGTTGCGCCAACGCCTGAGGTAGGCTGTGCAAAGTTGGGAGTCATTCCGTTACCCGTATTGTTGGAGGCCAACAGCAGATTACCTTCCCCATTCCAACCTCCTTCAATGGCTGAATAGCGAATGCTCACGTTGCCACTCGACAGGATGACATTGTTCTTGGCCGTATTGAATCTATTGCCCCAAATCACACTGTTCGTGACATATTGGTCGTAACCATTAAGATAAATGCCTGCACCATTAGAGTATGTAGATGTAGAATTCAACAAATTGTTAACGACCGTAGTATTTGTGATGACGCAATAGCCCGATGCATAGATACCGCCACCATTTTGCTCCGAGGTATTGTTGCTCACCAAGCAGTTGGTTAGATAGACATACCTTGAACAGATGCCACCACCATTGCCAAGTGAAGTATTATGGCTGATTCGACAATTAGTGAACTTGGCATAGGAGGCATCGACACCTCCGCCACCTGAAATACCTTCTGCATGATTGTCATCCATCACACAGTCGGTCACTATAACATAGTCACTACTGTTCACACCTCCAACAGCGTACAATCCACCGCCCTCCTCCGAGGTATTGTTGGTAATGGAGCAATGCGTCATCACGGAAGCATCTCCCAAATATACGCCACCACCTCTTGCCGTGCTTAGAGAATTAGAATCTGACATGTTATCATGGATACGGCAATTAGCTAACGTACCATATTTATTGTAAACACCACCACCATAAACATAACCATGATTCGAGCCTCCCACAAAGTTTCCATATATCTCACAATCCTCAAGCGTTCCATAGTCCATATAGACACCACCACCAAAAAGCTGAGAGCCATAGGAGGCCACATCATATACTATGGTGTCATAACGAATCTCGCAATTCTTCAGCTTGCCATATTTCCGGAGATAGGCTCCTGCACCGTATTGAGTGTCCCCTGTCAGTCTCGCTTTCTCAATGACAAAGCCATCCCATGTCGTCTGGGTATTCTGTGTAAACGCTGCAGCCTGATAGAGCACACGCTGTACGTTTTGACCATCCAGGATGCTCTGATGGTGTTCCAGGTCACGCTGGCTCAAGTCGGTCTCAGTTCCGGCAAAGCCACCATATACATTCACACCTGCTACCATGGTAAAAGCATTGTGCGAGCTGATACTATCCCCTACATAGGTACCCTCTTTCACCCACACAGTTGCCTTTGGGGAAAATGTGGCTGCATACATCATCAAGGTGTCGAGGTCAGGACATGCATTGGCCCATGAGGTACCCGTCATCTTTCCATCGCCTTGAGGCGAAGCATAGAGACGATTGTTGGCGTCCGGCTGGATGTAGGCATTGGTGAAATGCCAGACAGGACCATAGGTAGTGCCTGCGCTGTTGCGTTCGTTCACCTGCCAATAATAGGTCTTTTCATTGTCGACAATCGTTTCGTAGGAGGATGTCAGTTCCGAAGTCCAGTCTACCACGACCGTGGTAGGAGGATTCGTCTCTCCCATCAGCACCTGATATTCTTTCGTATAGTCTCCTTTTTTCCAACTCAACGTGAGCGAACCATTCCCTGCACGGAAGACTCTTCCGTCACCAGGCTGAGGCACCGAAGCCACAACCGGAGCCGGCAATGCTTCAGCCTCAACACTGATGCTGAAACTTGGGTCGGTCGACGATGCCACAAGATAGTAGGTGCCGGCCTCAAGCAAATAATCTTTGATTTGATATGTAGTACGCAACGACTCGTTATAAAACATGATGTCGTCAACAAAGAAAGCGTCGGAATTAGCATCAGCACTTCCATCCTTCGTATATTTCCACTTAAAGGTATGAGTGCCAGCAGTGACGTCAAACGAATAGAAGGTCCATGCGCCGTTGCCGCTTATGGCATTGATTTTAGTGACATCATCGATATAGAAATAGCCTTTATCATAGTTGCCTTCCGATGATATCTTGGCCCAGAAACTCATGTTTCCGTTAGCGGGTATCTCAACGGTAAACTGTATGCTGCTCGATGAACTTGCAATACCGCCATTGCCTGATTTCATGCTATAGCTACCCTGATGCACATCGTCAGTACAGAGAGCCCAAGGATATGAAACGTCGTTCTGGCATTCCATACTGCCAAAGTCGCCATCCTCGAAATCAAGGCTGTAGGTATTACCTCCAAAGCCCACATAGTTATTGTCGGCCCCTGGTCCACCCTTACCTTCAAAACCCTGGCGATACAGTGCCATCTTGGGATTAGCACCTTGTGTGACCTGTGCATTCATCAGCATATCGCTGGAGAACGTCATCGTATACACTGCATCATAGCCATCCGGGGTGCTTCCTGGCAACTTGTAGTTGTTATAAAGGGGCGAACGCTGTGCGATAGCCTCATTATAAGGGAAGCTGCTGATAGTACGAGCCAGTTCCCATACATCGGGACAAGCAGGAGTATAGGCCGTAGCCGTCACCGGGATGGTAAGAATCTGGTCGTTGTCGTAACTCACGATGAGACTGGAGCTAATCTCTCCTGAGCCGGAGCCCGTGCGGATAGAATAGTATTTATCGCCATTGCCCCCCACAATAAATGGAGTCGTCAAGCTATCCACAACAAAGAACCCGTCTCCAATAGTCGTTGAGGTGACCGTGACACTATTGCCATTATTATGTAATCTCGCCACAGCCGGTTCCATCCAACAACCACTTGGACGAAATCCCATGTCAATAGAAGATGGTACTGAAACCAAATCTTGAGCGAAGCCAATGCTCATGCTTGAAAACAAGGCAATCGCTATCGCTATATATCTCATTATCTTATTCATAAGGATAATTTTTCGAATCAATACTATATATAAATCTAATAGAATAGGGTAATTAGAGGGGCAAATATATTGACTTAATGGCGCTTCTCCAAATAAAAACACCTATTAATTAGTAAATTAGGTGTTTTCACTTAGACCTTTATATAGAGACCACTGACCAGAAACTTTCGACCCTAAAACATAAACTTTCAACCAAAACTCGTATATTTGCACCCAAATAAGCAAAAATTCAATGGACACTTTTGAAGATACTATCATCAGTCCACGACAGGAAGCCGTTCTATCATTCCTCAGAGAACACGACTTGCCGTTTACATGCTACAACCATCCCGAAGGGAAGACCATCGAAGAAGCCAAACGCTGGTGGAAAGACGATGGCAGCATACACTGCAAGAACATCTTTATGAGGAACCATAAAGGTAATCAGCATTACCTCATCTGTTTTCACTGCGACCATGACCTTGACATCCATGACCTCGAAGCACGGCTCAAAGCTAGCCTTATCGCCCAAGGAAAGACATCATGCGGCAAGCTCTCCTTCGCTTCCCCCGAACGGATGATGAAATATCTCGGACTTGAACCCGGCAGCGTTTCCCCCTTCGGTCTCATCAACGACACCGAGCATCATGTCCACCTCTTCCTCGACGCTGCCCTCCAAAACGCCACCTCACTCTCCTTTCACCCCAACGACTGCCGCGGCACCGTGGTCATCTCAAAAGAGACCTTCGAACGCTACCTCTCCATCGTGGGAAACACTTACGAATATTTATCACTGTATTGAATATGAAACATCTCCTTCTTTTCACACTCCTTATCACCCTAGCACTACCCATGGCGGCCCAAAACAACGACAAAAAGCCTAGGATTGACAAACAGAACTGTACTTATGTCAACAAGGACGGAAAAACATTTCCTTTGCATGGCAAAGTACAGATTGTCAACAGCTTCCCCGACATCAAGGTAAAGATTGTCGATGCCTTCGAAGATATCGACGTCAAAATCGTGGATGCCTTCCCTAATGAGTGCGGCAAAATTCAGATTGTGAATTCTTTCCCTGATGTGAAAGTGCAAATCGTGGATGCTTTTCCTGATATCACAGTCAAAATCGTGGATGCCTTCCCTGGCATCAAGAAATAACTCTTAAAGATGCTGTTGCGACGCTGTACAAAAGACAATCTTCCTGATGTGATTGAACTCAACGAGACAATCTACGCAGGCTTGACAGACAAGACTATGCTCCGTCATAACTCGCCTGAGATGCTTGCTTCCTGTCTTGAAGAACCCAACACCACATTGGGCATCTATGACGACAAACTACTTGTCGCCATCGGAGTCCTCTATGTTCCGCAACAACTTGAAGAAGACCACTTCCACGACCTAAATCTCCAAGGTAACTTCCTGTCAGCCAATCAAAAACTCTTTCTCGTTCGCAACGACTATCGTGGCAAAGGACTCCAACAGCAACTGATACAAGAGCTTGAAAAGATTGCCATCCAACAGGGTTTCAACCTTCTCTGCACCACCTGTGCCCCTAACAACACCTACAGCATCAACAACTTCCTTAAAGAAGGATATGTCTATGCCAAGACTGAACAAAAATATGGCGGACTTACCCGCAATTTATACTATAAAATAATAAAATAGACTTCACTTATATCATTGATAATAAATAGACAATTATATAATATTCATTACTATGAAAAAGCATTCTCTTTTACTACTAACCATTCTTCTTTCGGGATTCACATCTCTTTTTGCCAAAGAAGTCAGTCAAGATGAAGCAACACTTCTTGCTCAGCGTTTCGCCAAGAATCAACTTCAGCTTAGCGGACAAGTTCAAAGTGTCAACTTAGGAGTCCGCGAAGGCTTTGGTACATCTCTCTATTTCTATAACATCGGAAGCGAAGGCTTTGTGATTGTATCAGGCGATGACCGTTTCCGTCCCATCGTAGGTTATTCAGACGAGGGCATCCTGGATGTTGACAACCTCTCACCTGAGTTCATGTTCTATATGGACAAAATCATTGAGGCTCGCAGCAGCCAGCAGGCCGTCATGCTCCCTGAAGTCGCTTCAGAATGGCAGAGTCTCCGTCAAGAGGGTCGTCTTCTCTCCCACAACGGAGGCAAAGGCGTCGACTATCTGGTTCAGACCAAGTGGAATCAAGATTCACCATATAACTTCTATAGTCCAGATGCTTCCAGCGGTCCTGGTGGACGCTGTTACGCAGGCTGTGTGGCAACAGCCATGGCTCAGGTGATGCGTTTCTGGTGTCAGCCTTTGCAAGGTACCGGAAGTCACTCCTATTATTGTGGAGGTTACGGACAGCAGTTTGCCAACTTTGGACTCACCTATTATGATTGGGACAATATGCCATTGCGTATCACATCCAACTCACCAGAAGAGCAGATTGATGCCGTGGCCACACTCATCTATCACTGCGGTGTTTCAGTCGACATGGGCTTCAGTCCTACCGGCAGCGGTGCATCCTCATGGGACGTTCCGGACGCCATCCGTCGCTATTTCTCCTATACCAACCAAGCCGAATACAAAAACCGTGATTATTATTCCCTCAACAACTGGCAGAACATGCTGAAGCAACAGTTCGACAAAGGATGGCCTGTATACTATTCAGGATACAGCAATGATGGAGGTCACGCCTTTGTATGCGATGGATACGACGACAATAACCTGTTCCACTACAACTGGGGTTGGGGCGGTTCATCCGACGGATGGTTCGTCATCGACGAAATCGACTTTGCCAACTGGGCAGGTGCCATCATCAACTACGTGCCCAACGATGTATATCTCTACACCGTCCAAGCACCTTCCAACCTTACTGTGACCACCAGCGGTGACAGCAACTTCGAAGCCACCCTCTCATGGACCAACCCAACGCAAGACCTGCTCAATCAAGCCTTGACCAGCATCGACCGTATCATAGTCGAACGCGATGGAGTCGTCATACTCGATGATGAGACCGCAACACCAGGTCAAGCCATGACTTTCACCGACCGTTACATGCCTACCATGGTCAACTACACGGTTTATGCCGTATACCATGGTGTCAACGGCAATATGGCCAGCTGCAATCATGTCAACCTCTCTCCTACCTGCGACTGGACCTTCGTCATGGGAGGAAGCAACCAAGGATGGAATGGAGGCAGTCTGTCGATATACAACAACTCCGGTGTCGAATTAGGAAGTCTTAGCCTCACCAGTCAGAGTCAGACAAAGACCTTTGCCATGCCAATCGGACACACCACTATTTATTGGAATGCCCCTGCTCAGAATATCGAAAACATGTCACTCACCATTCTCGATGAGGACAATAACGAGGTCATGCATTTTGAAGGCAGCGCGAATGAACTGCCTAAGGGACTTCTTTTGATGTGCAACAACAACTGCGGACAGGACGACGACTGGACATCACCTCACGGCCTCACCCTGTCGCATAACAACGATGATGTCATTCTCAACTGGCAAGGTGTCAGCGACGACATCTACGGTTACTGCATCTACCGCGATGGCATCATGGCAACCATATGCCAAGAGGCATCCTTCACCGACCAGCATGCAGGAATGTCACTCCACAACTACTACGTGACCGCATTAAGTGCCAAAGGCGAATCCGACCCATCCAACGAGGTATGTTTCAATCCTGAAGGACAATGTGATGCCCCGACGGGTCTCACCTACACCTTGACTTCTGCAGGCAAGACAAAACTATCATGGAACGCACCACAAACAGAGGGAGTCAGCGGCTATATAATTTACCGTCGTACTCCGGGCGAAGAATTCAAGCGCATCAAGCTGAGTTCTTCGACAAACTATACCGACAATGCTACCCTCCCTGCCAACCGCTACGAATACGTTGTCACCGCCTATTACAGCGCAAGCGAATGCGAGTCATCCTACGCATCCACACTTGAAAATCCAAACCTCAACTATTTGGAAGTCAACAGAACCCTTATTCCTAGCCATCTCAATTCAACGGAAGACGGACAATCTGTGACCCTGACCTGGCATCAAGCTACCAGTGCCAGTGCCTATAACATCTACCGCGACGGACAACTCATCGCTTCCAACATCACAGAAACCACTTACACCGATAGCAATGTCACAGCAAAAGACACCTACTGCTACTGGGTCACCGGTACCACTGAGAAGATTGAATCTACTCCATCCAACAGAACCTATATCTATGGTCTTGACGGATTGGAAGAAAACACTGCTGTTTTGTCCATCCACCCTAACCCAAGTAACGGCATCGTTACCATCGAAGGCAATAATCTTAGCGAAATAGTTATCTTCAACCTCATGGGTCAGAAGATGCGCACCATCGCCACCTCAGAGGAAGTCACCTCTGTTATGCTGAACCTCTCAGACCTCCCTTCAGGTGTGTATTTCATCAAGGCAAACAGCAGCATCGAAAAGCTGATTATCCGATAAACTCTATCGAGTCTTTCAAAGGATATAACAAAACGGTGTCGTTTCTATCGAGAAGCGACACCGTTTTTCTTCTTATTATTCTGTTAGGACGAATCAGTTCATATGGACATCCATCTGTGGGAATGGGAAATGTAAGCCTTCTTGAGGCAGGGTCTTATAGACGCGCTCATTCATGCTGAAAAACACTGGCCAGTAGTCCTGTGACTTCACCCAGACTCTTACTGTGATGTCAACGGAATTGGCAGCAAGAGCACCAATCTCGACAAAAGGAGCAGGAGTCTTAAGGATGCGTCCATCTTCGTCGCAGAGACGAAGGATGACCGATTTGGCTTTATCAAAATCATCGCCATATTCAATCGACACAGTCCAGTCAACACGACGCACATCTTCCCTTGAATAGTTGGTCATGACTCCTGTTGAAAGAGGACCATTAGGTATCGTGATAAGCTTATTATCCAAAGTAAGAATGATGGTGTTGAAAATCTGAATTTCCTTCACGATGCCTTCCTGACCCTGGGCAACGATATAATCGCCAACTTTAAATGGACGGAAAAGGATGATGATGACACCACCTGCAAAATTCTGAAGGGTACCACTCAATGCCATGCCTATTGCCAATCCTGCAGAGGCAAGCAAGGCAACCAACGAAGAGGTGTTGATGCCTAATATACTGATGATAGCAATGATAAGGATGAAATTCAGAATCACCGAAACCAGGCTGGTCAAGAATGACCCAACTGTTTCATCAGCATGTTTACGCTGTGAAGCGCGTTTCATTGCCTTCTTGATTAATTTGATAATCCAACGGCCAATAAGAAAAACTGCGAGGGCAACTACCAGTTTGATTCCCAGTGGGACAAGGTAGTTGTCGACCAGTTTGGGCAGCCATACATCGATGGGAGTCTCTTTTACTTTCTCTAGAGTCTCGGCCATCGCCACGATTGTTGAATCGTTTTGAATCGTTTCTGTTACTTGTTCTGCTATGCTATCGTTTTCTAACATTGTAAGTGATTTTTTTGAGTGCGCAAAAATACAACAAATAATTTTCTTATTATTGCACTTTTAAACGATAGTTCACCTCATGTCAGGAAAGACCACTCTTGAGCGCTTTAAAAAGTACGTCAACGACCCGAAAAACAGGAGTACCGTTGACGTGGGTATTTTTATCCTGCTCATCATGAGTTTCCACTATCTTTATTTAGGATGGCAGGCATTAGAGTACTGGCCCATCAAAGGAGCCATCGACCGACTCAGCATCTGGTCGGTGAATCTTCTTTTCGACCAATGTACTTCCTTGCTCAACGACGTTTTCAGAATCGACATCACCACGATTGAATCCTCTCGAACCATTGCAGCCCTCGACCGCAATGGTGACTTTGCCCGTGTCATCATCGCCCCAGAGTGTGCTAGTCTGAAGCAATGGATGCACTGGCTTTTTTTGATGTTGCTGTTCCCTGGTCCGTGGCGGCACAAGGCATGGTATATTCCTGCTGGTCTTGTCATCGTAGAATGGACCAACGTGGTACGCGTGTGTGGCATCCTGCTCATGCAGATGGCATGGCCTGGTCCCAACACCTTCCATATCGCTCACGACTATGTGTTTAAGGTCTTCTTCTACCTCATCATCTTCCTGATGTGGGTGTTGTGGGAAGAGAAGTTCCATTTTATAGATTCCAAGAAACAAAAATCTACTTCCAATGAATATCAATGACCCTTACATTCTGATTCTTGATGCCGGTGGCACAGGATTCAAGTTCAGCGTGATGCACAATGCTCACGAAGTCATCGAACCTTTCACCATTCCTTCCGCAGCCCCTACTCTCGAAGGCGTGCTTCAGAAGATTATCGATGGTTTTCACGAATGCATCACCCGCTGCGGTCATCCAGCCGATGCCATCAGCTTCTGTTTCCCTGGTCCTGCCGATTATCCTAACGGCATCATCGGTGACCTTGAGAACCTCCCTACTTTCCGTGGCGGTGTAGCTTTGAAACAGATGCTTGAGAACGAATTCAAGGTACCTGTATTTATCAACAACGACGGTGACCTCTTCGCTTATGGAGAAGCCCTCAGAGGTTTACTCCCTGAAGTCAACGCCCTGCTTGAACAACAAGGCAACCCGAAACGTTACAAGAACCTCTTCGGTGTAACCCTTGGAACCGGATTTGGCGGTGGCATCGTCATCGACAAGGTCTTGCTCAATGGCGACAATAGCGCTGGCGGTGAAATCAACCGTTTCCGTAACCCATTGTATGCCAGCACCAGTGCTGAGGACTCTTGTTCCATCCGTGCCGTGCGTCGTGTCTATGCCCGTGAAGCAGGCATTCCTTTCGACGAAGCCCCAGAGCCTTTCGACATCTATAAAATCGCCATGGGCACAGAGCCTGGCAACCGTGAAGCTGCCCAGGCATCTTGGGATGAACTCGCCACTGCACTCGCCGACGTCCTGGCCAATGCCGTGTCACTCATCGATGGCATCGTAGTCATTGGCGGCGGTCTCTCCGGAGCATGGCCCGTGTTCATGCCTAAACTCATCGAGAAGATGGGAGAGCCTTTCACCGACCTCAACGGTCACCAAGTATCCCGCATGGAAATCGACGCCTATAACCTCATGGACCCAAGAGATATGATACGCTTCACGCAGAAATCTGGTTCCATGGTCAAAGTCCCATTCTCCGACCAAGAAGTATGGTACGACCCTATCAAACGCATCGGTGTCGGCGTCACCAAGCTCGGCACCTCCTCCGCCGTCGCCATCGGCGCCTATGCCTATGCCGTTCATCAAATGAGTATATCTCAGCAACAATAATACAGATAATAATTAAATATTTATATTCTAATATTTACAATATGAAACATTCTATTCTTCCTTTGCTCTTGTCACTTGTACTCTTAGTAGGCTGTGGCAAGAAAGAAACCGACCCAGAGGTGATTGCCATGCGGGGTCTCGTCAACCGTGTCATCCCCGAGTTCTCAAAGCAGATAGTCCTGGAGCGCCTTGACGACACCGTCGACCGTTACGAGTTTGAGACCGTGAACAACAAGTTGGTGATTCGTGGCAACAACGCCAACAGCATGGCTGTAGGTCTGAACCGCTATATCAAATATTACTGTAAGGCCGAGTATTCATGGTTCATGGAAGAAGCCTTAGAGATGCCAGAAGTCCTTCCTGTTGTAGAAGAGAAGCAAAGCGAGAGCGCACGTGTCAGCGAGCGTTTCTTCCTCAACTACTGCACCTATGGCTACACCATGCCTTGGTGGGGATGGGAACAATGGGAGCATTTCATCGACTGGATGGCTCTCAATGGCATCAACCTCCCTTTGGCCATCACGGGACAGGAGTCGGTTTGGTATGAGGTATGGAGTGAGTTGGGACTCACCGACGAAGAGATTCGTGGTTATTTCACCGGTCCTGCCCACTTACCATGGCACCGTATGCAGAACATCGACCGTTGGGGTGGTCCTCTTCCGATGTCGTGGTTAGAAAATCAGAAAGAGCTTCAGAAGCAGATTGTGGCACGTGAACGCGAGCTGAACATGAAGCCTGTTCTTCCTGGCTTTGCTGGTCACGTCCCTGCTTGCATCACGCGTATCTATCCTGATGCACCTCTTGCCTCCTTAGGCGACTGGGCTGGCTTCGACAGCACATGCTGGTGCAAGTTCCTCGACCCGCTCGACCCGCTATACACCGAGATTCAGAAGAAGTTCATCGACAAAGAGACTGAGTTCTATGGCTCTGACCATATCTATGGCATCGATATCTTCAACGAACTCATCCCACCGAGCTGGGAGCCAGAATATCTCGGACGCGTCAGCCGTCAGGTTTACGAATCCCTCGAAGCCGCTGACCCCGATGCTCACTGGCTGCAGATGGCATGGCTGTTCTGGAACGAGCGTCAGTACTGGGAAGTCGACAACCGCATTGAAGCCTATATCACCTCCTTCCCGAAGGACCGTCAATATCTGCTTGACTACTACTGTGAGCGTCAGCCAATTTGGGAACGCACCAACGCTTTCTACGGAGTGCCTTACATCTGGTGTTATCTGGGTAACTTCGGCGGCAACTCCATGCTGGTTGGCTGTCTCGACACCGTCAACGCCCGCATCGAACGCGCCTTTGAAAAGGGAGGCGATAACTTCGTAGGCATCGGTTCTACACTCGAAGGTTTCGACTGCAACCCGTTCATGTATGAATACGTCTTTGAAAAGGCTTGGGATAGTCCACTCACTCAAGATATTGACGCTTGGATTGAGAAGGTTGCCGACCAACGTGCCGGAAAGGAGAACGATTGCATGAGAGAGGCTTGGAGACAATTGGCCGACAGCATCTACAACAAGCCATCATCGCCTGGACAGGCTGTCCTCATCCACGAGAGACCTACCATGGGTGATATTGAGGCATTCCATCAGTATTACATCGCTCCGAACCACAAATACAGCAACGACAATCTGTTAGCCGTTCTCGATAACCTTCTCGAAGTCGAGAGCGACAGTCGTGCTTTGCATTTCGACATCGTCAACATAGCCCGTCAGCTTGCTGGCAACTGGTTTACAGACCTGTACCACGACTATGTGAGAGCCTACAAGGAGCAAGACTATGACAAGATGCACGAAGCTGAAGCTCTGATGGTTCAGATTCTTGACGACGTCGACCCGTTGTTAGGTACAGAGAGTGCCTTCTTGGTCGGTCGTTGGATTCGTGATGCACGTTCCATTGGCAGCACCGAAGAAGACAAGGATTATTTCGAAAGCAATGCCCGTAACCTCATCACCACTTGGGGTGAGGAAGACGCTCTGCTCAACGAATACGCAAGCCGTGCTTGGTCGGGATTGACCGAGACCTACTATGCATACCGTTGGAAGGAGTTCTTCAAGGCCGTCAATGAAAGCATTGAACAGGGTGTTCCATTCGATGAGCAGGCATATCACGACAGCATCTGCGTATACGAAGGACGTTGGTGGCGTGAGCGCCTCGGCGAGTTCCCAGCAGAACCTCAGGGCGATGCTCGTGAGCTGGCAAAGAAGATTGCTGACAGCTACAGACAATTCTAGTAAAGCATTTAGCTATTAGCTGTTAGCCATTAGCTATTTGACACTTATGTTGTCTGCTAAAGAGCAAGGTCTTTCCGAAACCTTGCTAAAAGCTAACTGCTAACAGCTAATAGCTTCAACAAAAAAAATCAATGATTTGCTCTAAATACCTTTCTCTGCGAAAGCATCAGACTGAAAGCCAAAACAGCACCCAAAATATCGGAAATAGTCATTGAGCACCAAACACCCATAAGACCACTCCAATTCCAGCCTTCAAAAATAGGCGGGATGATATAAATCATAGGAGCCAGGAATAGTACCTGACGAGAGAGACTCGTCACAATGGCAATCCATGGCTTATCAATACTCTGGAAGAAATTTGAATTGGTGATGGTAAAGCCAACCAATGGGAACATCACCATCATAAAACGCATAGCAGGAGCACCCACCTGAAGCAAATCAGCCTCCTTCGTAAAGGCACGAAGCAAAATCTGCGGAATGGTCAAAGCCAATACGGCTCCCACTGCACCTACTATGACATTAGCACGCATCGTGCGCATATAAACCTCTTTCAAACGATGAGGATGTCCTGCTCCATAATTATATCCTGCAATAGGCTGCATGCCCTGACATAAGCCTATCATCAACAAGATACAGAGACTTCCAAACGAGTTGACAATGCCATAGGCACCCACAGCCAAATCACCTCCATAATGAATCAACTGACGATTCAGCAATGCCACCACTGCCGATGCAGCAAGATTCATCAAGAAAGGACTGCTTCCAATCAGCAAGATATTTCTGAAGATATATAACTTTGGAGCCCATGCATGACGGCGAAAACGGATGAAAGAACTGCGCTTCAAGAAATGAGCCACCGCAAAAATCGAAGAACAAAACATCGAAATCGTCGTAGCCCAAGCAGCACCTGCAATGCCCCAACCTAATGCAAAGATAAACAAGGCATCCAACAAGATATTCAAGATAGCACCACCCGCCAGAATCCACATCGACTTGGTAGGATATCCCGAAGCACGAATCAAACCCGTCAAGTTAAACGTCAAAGTTGTGAAAAACATACCCGGCAACACAATGTCCATGTACTCCTCTGCATAAGCTATCGTCTCCGCCGTGGCACCGAACATCGTCAATATCTTATCCATGAAACCATACCCGAACGACACAAACAAAGCACCAAAGAAAAACGTGAGCAACATACTGTTACCCAAAATCTTCTCCGCCCAGTTCACATCCTTCTTACCTAAGACGATGGACATACGCGCCGAAGAACCAGCACCCACCAAAGAACCAAAAGCATGAACGATGTTCATGACTGGCATCGTGATAGCCAAACCTGCTATAGCCAAAGACCCTACACACTGTCCCAAAAACACACGGTCGCAGATATTGTATACCGATGCTATCACCTGACTGACGATGGCAGGCAAGGCATACATCCATAACAATGACTTAATATCGCGAGTCTCTAACTCCTTTGTTCTATCTTCTTGTGAATTGGTTTTCAGCTGCTTATCTTCTCTCTCCTGTTTCATCTTTTTCTATCAAAATTTGCGGCTGCAAAATTAAAGAATTTTTATTAGTTTTGCACCCCAAATTAGATATCAGATAATGAGAAAAATTCTCTGCTTATGGCTCCTCCTCTGTGGCATCACGTGCTGCTCTAACGCCGTAAGTATAGATTCTACACAAGTAAAGAAACATCTTCAACAAATCGAAAATCAGATACCCCTACCCTATCATCCTTCTTTACTTTCCGACATTCAGAGATACAACTCCAAACAACTTCCGGCCTCTTTCGCCCTTTATTCCGACACCATACAGCACGAGCTGACTTTAAGAGGATTACCATCCGAGTTGGTCTATCTTCCCATGGCTTTAAGCAACATGAATCCAAACTTCAACCATGATGGACTTTGTGGATTGTGGAGCCTATCACCTCTCGTCGCCTTACGCTATGGTCTCACCATCGACAAATGTCACGACGAACGTTTCGACCCCATTGTTTCTACCAATGCTGCTCTGCGTTATCTCTCCGATCTTCATAACATCTTCGGAGACTGGTGGCTTGCCGTCCTAGCCTACTGCAACAGTCCCGTCGCCATCACCGACCTCCAAGCTCGACACTACGACTTCAGTAACTCACCCTGGTGCTGCTACGATGACGACTGTCTCCCTGACACCCAAGTCATCGGCGACTTCATTGCCTGTTACTACGTCTATAGCTCTGAACACAAATCAGTAGCCCATTCCACAGAACAATACACGACCATTCCTTTCAATCAGCCTATCTCGCTGAAGGTCCTCAGCGAAAGCATCGGTCTCTCTGTCAAGAAAATACAAGCTCTCAACCCCATTTTCCTTTCCGACCCGATTCAGCCTCTTGAGGGTCATGGACTAACCCTTCCAAGCGACTTGGCAAAGTCTATCAGCACCATTGACGAGCTGTACACCAGCACAAGAGAGCTCCAAGACAAAGAGAACGAAGCTCTCGAAGCCAAACGCAAGGCTGCAGAACAAAAGGTCCAGGCCTCCGACTCAAAAGTCATCACCTACACCGTCAAACCCGGCGACTACCTCGGCAAGATTGCCAATAAATATCACGTCAAAGTCAGCGATATCAAGCGCTGGAACAACCTCAAGAGCGACACCATTCGCGACGGACAAAAACTGAAGATTCACCAATGAAGACCTCTCACACCTTAGCATTCATTATATCTGTCTTCGTCTTGTTAGGCGTCGGATGGTGGCTATTCCCTGCTGAAGGACTACGTCTTGGGAGTCTCAATCTCCGCTTTCCATCCTATGCTGAGGACCGTTTGGGCAATCAAGAATCCGTTGACGTAGATGCCGTACTCGACGAAGTCAACAGAAGTTTTAAGATGGACTGCTCCGACACCCAAATCGACAGTCTCTTCTTCTTCTACGACTACCTCACTCAGAATCCGAACCGCATCTACCTTCCCAACGATGACTACACCTATTTCGACACTCTGTTTCATCTTTTTGAGCAGGCTCATGAGTCAGGAAACACTATCCGCATCCACCATTATGGCGACTCACAAATCGAGATGGACCGTATCTCATCCGTACTCCGCCAGCGACTGCAGGAGCTGTTTGGTGGTTCAGGGCCTAATATGATTCCTGCTGTTCAGACCATCTCATCCATCTCCATCTCACAGAGTCGTGGTGGCGGATTAACCCGTTATACAATCTATGGAGACTCCACCACACACCGAGCCTCACATAACCGTTACGGAGTGATGACCCAGTTTTCACAGGCTGCTGGACAATCTACCATATCTTTCAACGTCACAAAGCACTCTCAGGCTTTCGATAAAGTCAAAGAGATTTCTCACGTCTCATTGCTCCTTGGCAACAACAGCGAAGGTTTTCAGGCCACACTGAAAGCTGATGCCCTGTCACCTGAGACAAAAGCCATAAGCACCGCGAAACATGGCGTTAGTATGCTCAGTTGGAATCTTCCTGCCGACATACAGCACGGGACTCTCACACTGCAAGGCAACGCAGAAGTGTATGCCGTACTCCTCGATGGTGAGGCTGGTGTTGCCCTCGACAACAACCCGTTACGCGGCTGCTCCGGCACCATATTCTCACGCATTGACAAGGAGGTCATGAAAGAATCCTACGAACTCTTAGACACCCGTATGATTATCCTTCAGTTCGGTGGCAACCGAATGCCCAGTGTCAACGGAAACAACACTGGAAAAGTCATCAGCAACTACATGAAGGAGATTACCCGTCAAATCCAATATTTCCAAGAGGTTGCTCCACAAGCCACTTTGCTCTTTATCGGTCCCGCCGATATGGGCAAGAGCTATAATGGCAAGATTGGCACCTGGAAAGGGTTACCCGAACTCAACGACTCGCTTAGAGCTACCGCTCTCAACAACGGAATTGCCTATTGGGACATGTTTCATGTGATGGGAGGCGAAGGGTCTATGGCTCAATATGTGAAACACAAACCCGCACTCGCCGGTCCCGATTATATCCACTTCACCTTCCTCGGTGCTCAGAATATAGGCGATGCCCTTGCCAAGTCGTTTACAACCTATTACGACTTCTACACCATGCGTCAAGGCATTCCTGCCCAAACCATTGAAGATTTCATGAGCAAAGACTCAGAGGCTATACAGAAAGAGAAGTTCCAGCACGAACGCAAAGTCAAACCCTTTAACTACTACTACCAATGACCCGCCGTTTACTTTCCCTGCTGCTATTGTTGACACTCTTCTCGCTGCCAACATTTTCTCAATCTTCACTCTATGAAGACGTGCCTGAGTTAAGTTTTGCACACCTCGACCGCAACCATCTCATCTATCCTGGTGACAGTCTCTCGATGGAGCATTTCTTCAATAAGCTCGACACGATTCTCTTCACCGGTAAGGGTCAGGTAAGCATCATGCACATCGGAGGCTCCCATGTTCAAGCTGGAGTCTTCTCACAAACCATGCGTGACCACCTCATCAACCTCGCCCCAGGTCTCGCCTCGGGCCGCGGTCTCGTTTTTCCTTTCATGAAGACTAACACTCCTGCCAGCTATTGCATCGACCGTACAGGTGAATGGAACTACTGTCGCAATGCCGTTGCCTACGACACCCGGCTCGGTCTTGCTGGCGCATCCGTCACCACCTCCGATACCACTGCATCGTTCTCCATCGTAACCCGCGCCAAAAACCCAAAACCCACTACCCCATCCTATGATTTCAACACCGTATTCATTCTCGGATACGGCAGCCACGATTCCATTCAGCCCATCATCCACTTCCAGGACAGCCTCTTTTATGGGGACTATGATGAAGAGCAAGAATGTTATAAGTTCTCATTGCCGGATTACACCGATTCGCTCTACGTCGATTTCGGTGGCGTGCCAGGCACCTTTACGGTGACAGGAGTCTATCTCGACAATCAAACCCCTGGCATCACCTATCATGGAATCGGCATCAACGGCGCAAGAGTAGAGTCCTATCTCAGCTGCGAGAATCTTGAACGCGACCTTCGCCTCGTCAATCCCGACCTGGTCATCTTCGGCATCGGCATCAACGATGCTGCCGCATCCGGTTTCACCGCCGAACAGTTCCAAAGAGATTACGAGATGCTCATCGACATCATCCTCGATGTCAACCCAAACTGCGCCCTTCTCTTCGTCACCAACAACGACAGCTACAAGAAAATCAAGAAAAACAAATATCAAAACAATCCTAATGGCGCCATTGCCGAGAAAGTGTTTCTCCAACTTGGCAAAGAGTATAATGCTGCAGTTTGGGATTTCTTCGATATCATGGGCGGTCTGACCTCCATGCAACAATGGCAAAACGCAGGTCTCGCCCAGAAAGATAAAATTCATTTCACCAACTCTGGATACGCTCTCATCGGCGACCTTCTTTACAACGCTCTGATGGAACGCTACACCGAACACCTTAGACAGACAGCCACCCGATGATGACGCTAACCGACATAGTACTCGACTTCCTTCAGAAGCTCTTCTCCTTCGACAAGGCCCATCCTCTGCTCTTTACGCAGTTCTACTTCTGGGCTTTCTTCGCCATCGTCTTCGCCGTCTTCTGTCTCCTAAAGAATAAATGCCTGCTCCGCAACGCCTTCCTCTTCTTCGTCAGCCTCTTCTTCTACTACAAAACCAGCGGACTCTTCACACTCATCCTGATTTTTATCACCCTTTATAACTTCTTCGCAGGTAAATGGTTACATACCAGGACTAAGGAACGAAACCGCAACCTCGTCCTCGCCATCAGCGTCATCGTCAACCTCTCCACCCTCTTCTACTTCAAATACGCCTACTTCATCACCGATGTCGTCAACAACCTTCTGCACACCGAATTCAAAGTCTTCGACATCTTTGCCGCCGCTGGCAATGCCATCACCCACTCTACCCGATTTAGTGTCGACAGCATCATGCTCCCTGTAGGCATCTCCTTCTATACCTTCCAGGCCATCAGCTATATCATGGATGTGTATCGGAAACGCATCCAACCCGTCAGCAACATCCTCGACTTTGGATTCTACGTCAGTTTCTTCCCACAACTTGTCGCAGGGCCTATCGTTAGAGCAAATGAATTTATTCCACAACTTCATAAAAAATATTTCCTCAGCAGACGACAGTTTGGCATCGCCGTCTTTTGGATTATGAATGGTCTGGTCAAGAAGATTGTACTTAGCGATTACATCGCTGTCAACTTCATCGACCGAGTCTTTGAGAATCCTCTGCTTTATTCAGGCTTTGAGAACCTCTGTGCCTTGTTTGGGTATTCCTTACAGGTGTATGCCGACTTCTCCGGTTATACCGACATAGCTATCGGCGTAGCGATGCTGATGGGCTTTTATCTGCCAAAGAACTTCAACTCACCATATAAGGCAAAACATCCAGGCGAGTTCTGGAAACGTTGGCACATTTCACTCTCCAAATGGCTTCAGGATTACCTTTACATACCTTTGGGCGGCAACCGTAATGCAAGCTTTGGTACTTTCTGCATCATCATAATGATTGCAGCCATTGCTTCCTTCCTTTCCAACAGTTGGTGGGTGGCGCTTGGCGTATTAGTCATCGCTGCCATTGTGGGGTTTATCGCATGGCGTCATCCTGAAAAACGCAAGAAAATCACCACAAACATCAATTCTCTTGATACGATGTTACTCGGCGGTCTCTGGCATGGTGCCTCTTGGAACTTTATGATTTGGGGCGGTCTCAACGGTATCGGTATGATATTCTACAAATTCTGGAAAGACTGGACCCTAACCACCCGCACCATCTTCATCACTGTTGTCACCGCCACACTGGGATTCCTTTGCTATTATCTGCCACGTCCCGTGTTTAACATGTTCTTTGTATGGACCCTGATTATCACGTTTGGCAATATCATCCGCTTGACCTATAACCTTTGTCACGGGAAACATGAATTTAATTGGTTAAAGGATGCATGGGCTATCTTCCAGACCTTCACCTTTATCACTTTTACCCGATTGTTCTTCCGCAGCGGTTCAAATCTTGACCCTGCTTTAGCCAACGAAGAGGCTTGGAACACCGCCAAAAACATGGTGAACCAAATTGGCAGTCACTGGGATATCAGCAAGATTCCAGCCATGTGTTACCAATATCGGAACGTATTCATCATGATAATCTTAGGTATGATAATCCACTGGTTGCCCGACGACTTCAAACGCCGCTATCGTATCTGGTTTGCCAAGATGCCACTTCCTGTCATGATTGTATGCTGTGCCGCCATCGTCTTCGTCATCTACCAGTTCATCACTGCTGACCTACAGTCCTTCATCTACTTCCAATTCTAATTGCTATGAAAGACCTCAATATTGCTTACATCCAAACCAATTTATTTTGGGAAGACAAAACAAACAACTTAAAGAATCTCAGTCGGCTTCTTGACCAAGTTCATCCTGACAGCAATCTCATTTTGTTGCCAGAGACTTTTAACACAGCCTTCCCTGTCGACCCGACTCGTTTTGCTGAACCCGAAGAAGACAGTTTGACAATAGATTGGATGCGTCAGCAGGCTAAAGACCACTATGCTACCATTGCAGGCACCCTTCTCACCTCGAAGGATGGAAGTTATCACAACACATTGGTATGGATGCGACCTGACGGGAAGTTCTACACTTATTATAAGAGGCACCCATTCAGCATTGGAGGCGAAGATAAACTTGTTGAAAGAGGACAAGAATCCCTGATAGTCAACATCAATGGATGGAGAATCAAGACGATGGTTTGTTATGATGTCCGTTTTCCAGTATGGGCACGCAATCATTATCGTGACGGACAATACGACTATGATGCAGCCATCTATCTGGCCAACTTTCCGGATTCAAGGATGGTGGTATGGAACACGCTGCTTGTTGCCCGTGCCATCGAGAACCAAGCTTATATAATAGGTGTCAACCGTATTGGGGACGACCCGAATGGCTTACATTACAGTGGTGAGTCGCAGGTCGTTGATGCACGAGGCAATGTCATCTCGAAGATTGCACCATATGAAGAAGGAGTCGCCCATTGCAGTCTCAGTTATGAGAAGCTCGACTCATTCCGGAAGAAATTCCCTCTCGGTCCTGACGGTGACAGCTTCACACTGAATGTCTGCCACTAACCCACTCCTCATAAATCATCTATCATCCAATCTCATGTCCCTTTCCGTCTTCTCTGATGAATATTTTATGAAGCAGGCCCTCAACGAGGCGCGTAATGCTTTCGATGCCGATGAGATTCCCGTTGGCGCTGTTGTCGTGTGTAATAATAAGATTATTGCACGCGCGCACAATCAGACCGAGATGCTTCACGATGTCACGGCTCATGCTGAGATGCTCGCCATCACCCAAGCCGCCAATGCACTTGGCTCAAAATATCTCGACGAATGCACACTTTACGTCACCCTTGAACCATGTCCCATGTGTGCAGGAGCCCTCTGCCACACTCATATCGGCAAAATCGTATATGCAGCTGACGACCCCAAGAATGGGTTTAAACGTTTTGGCAACATGCTCCACCCTAAAACGAAGGTCACCACAGGCATTCTTCATGACGAATGTCTCGCCATGTTGACCGATTTTTTCAAATCGAAAAGATAAAAACCGACAATTTGTCAGCACAAAACTGACAAAAAACGCTTTCTCCGCTTTGGCATAAAGATTGACAAAGACCGCGCGTCGCTGACAACGTGGTCAGCAACTGAATGCGAAAAATAAATAGATAAATAATAAAATAAGGAGAAACAAAGTATGTCAAAAATTATCGGAATCGACTTAGGAACCACTAATTCATGCGTTGCCGTTATGGAAGGCAGCGAGCCTATCGTCATTGCTAACAGTGAAGGACACCGCACCACTCCATCCGTGGTTGCATTCACCGACAGCGGTGAACGTAAGATTGGCGAACCTGCTAAACGTCAGGCTATTACCAACCCACAACGCACCATCTATTCAATCAAGCGTTTCATGGGTGAGACCTATGACAAGGTCACAACCGAGATGAACCGTGTTCCTTACAAAGTCATCCAAGGACCTAACAACACCCCACGTATCGACATTGATGGCAAGACCTACACCCCACAGGAAATTTCAGCCATGGTTCTTCAAAAGATGAAGAAGACTGCTGAAGATTACCTCGGTCAGACTGTCACAGAGGCTGTCATCACCGTTCCTGCATACTTCAACGACGCTCAGCGTCAAGCCACCAAAGAAGCTGGTGAAATCGCAGGTCTGAAAGTCCGTCGTATCGTCAACGAACCTACTGCTGCAGCTTTGGCTTATGGTCTGGACAAGAAGAAGAGCGATGCTAAAGTCGCTGTTTACGACCTCGGCGGTGGTACCTTCGATATCTCCATCCTTGAACTTGGTGATGGTGTCTTCGAAGTGAAATCAACCAATGGTAACACACACCTTGGCGGTGACGACTTCGATGAAGTCATCATCAACTGGTTGGCTGAAGAATTCATGAGAGACAACAGTGGCATCGACCTCCGTAAGGACCCAATGGCACTGCAACGTCTGAAAGAAGCAGCTGAAAAGGCCAAGATTGAACTGTCATCATCCAGCGAAACCGAAATCAATCTGCCATATATCATGCCTGTCAACGGCATCCCACAACACCTTGTTCGTACCCTCAGCCGTTCGAAGTTCGAGCAACTCGCTGACCATCTCATCCATGCCACCATCGAACCTTGCCGTAAGGCTCTGCAAGATGCAGGTATGAGTGTTAATGACATCGACGAAGTCATCCTCGTTGGCGGCTCCACCCGTATCCCTGCCATCCAGAACATCGTCCGTGACTTCTTCAAGAAAGAGCCTTCAAAGGGCGTTAACCCTGACGAAGTCGTCGCTATCGGCGCTTCTATCCAGGGCGGCGTTCTCACCGGTGAGGTCAAAGACGTCCTGCTTCTTGATGTCACCCCACTGAGCCTCGGTATCGAGACCCTCGGCGGCGTGATGACCAAACTCATCGACGCTAACACCACCATCCCTACCAAGAAGTCAGAGGTGTTCTCAACCGCAGTCGACAACCAGCCTTCCGTTGAGATTCACGTACTGCAAGGTGAACGTCCAATGGCTAACCAGAACAAGACCATCGGTCGTTTCGTCCTCGACAGCATCCCTCCAGCGCCACGTGGTGTCCCACAAATCGAAGTCACCTTCGATATCGACTCCAACGGTATCCTCAACGTCACCGCTAAGGATAAAGCCACTGGTAAAGTCCAGAGCATCCGTATCGAAGCTTCATCAGGTCTCACCGATGCTGAAATCGAACGCATGAAAGCAGAAGCTCAGGCTAATGCTGACGCCGACAAGAAAGAACGTGAACGTATCGACAAGATTAACCAGGCCGACAGTGTCATCTTCCAGACTGAAAAACAACTCAAGGAATATGGCGACAAGCTGCCAGCTGACAAGAAGAGCGAAATCGAAGCAGCTCTTGCTAAGCTGAAGACCGCTCACCAGTCACAAGACATCGCTGCTATCGACGCTGCCATGAACGAGATGAACGCCATCTGGCAGAAGGCATCTGAAGAGATGTACAAGAACGCCGGTGCTCAAGGCGGCGCAGGCTTCGACCCTAACAACATGGGCGGCGGCTTCCAAGGCGGCAACCCTGGCGGTAACCAAGGACCTCAAGGCAACGGAAACAACGACGACAACGTCACCGACGCCGACTTCGAAGAAGTGAAATAATCCCGATAAACCACTGTTTATCAGATATAACAAAAAAGGTGTAACCCATCAGGTTACACCTTTTTTTATTAGCTCTCTTGCTTGTAATAGACCTTATAGAACTTGCCCTTCTCGTCCTCACCCTGTTCTATCAAGTCACGGTTGCCGTGAACGTAGATATGGAAGTTCTTGTCGAGTTTGATGACCGACTTGAAGGCTCGTGCCTGCTTCTTTAACGCCGTACCTTTGATGTCAAAGCTATCCGCTCTCTCAATGTCTTCACGATGAGCATAATCTTCCTTAAACTTATGAAAGCTCTCGA
>X415_White_Rhinoceros__coassemble_5_pt1 | contig 76139 bp, 50 predicted proteins | sample X415_White_Rhinoceros__metabat2_low_PE_005 | metagenome-assembled genome bin X415_White_Rhinoceros
GCCTTCAAGGCCTCGGAAGCCTGACGGTAATAGTCTTCCATAACGGATTCAACCACTTCCTTGATGTGGAGCCTGTCGTACATGCCTTTGACTTCCTTGACTTTATCCTGCGGGTTGATGTCGGCCTTGCCAGAGAAGAGGTATTCCAAGCGGGCACGGTCATCAGCCGAAGCCAGTTCAAGAGCCTTCAGATACATATACGTCTTTTTGTTTTCGATGATGTCGCCGCCGGTCATTTTGCCAAACTTACTCACATCGCTGTAGCAGTCGAGGATGTCATCCTGGAGTTGGAAGGCCATGCCGATGCCAATGCCGAAATCATAAAGATTTTTTTGATTTTCAGGATTTGCCCCAGCGACAATGGCACCCATCTGCAGACTGGAGGCCAGCAAAACAGCAGTCTTCAGGCGAATCATCTCAAGATATTCAGGGATGGTCACAGAACCTCTCGTCTCGTAGTTGAGGTCCATCTGCTGTCCTTCACAAATCTCCTTGGAGACTTTCCCCAGCAAGGTTGCCGTCTCAACGGCTTTAGGAGTACGCAAGGCAAACTCGAATGCCATGGCGAGCATGGCATCACCGGAGAGGATGGCAATATTGGAGTTCCATTTCTTGTACACTGTCTCCAGACCACGACGGATAGGAGCCTGGTCCATGATGTCGTCGTGAATCAAGGTGAAGTTATGGAAGGTCTCGAGCGCCAAGGCAGGATTGAGAGCCTCGTCGATGTTGCCATCAAACATCTCACAAGCCAGCAAGCAGAGCACAGGACGCATGCGCTTGCCTTTTTGGAGGATGGTATAAGCTATGGGAGCATAAAGCTCTTCGGGCTGACCGCTGAAGTCGCGCGAAGCGATGAAGTCAGCAAATGTTTTCTGAAGTTGTTCAATCGTTTTCATGCCGCAAAGATAGCATTTATTTTGGTGCGAATTTTGTAGTAATTTTATTTTTTTGTGCCTTAATAATTCAGGACTATGAAACACTATCTTATACCCACACTGCTGTTATCCAGCATCTTATTCTTTGCATGCAATTCCTCTAAAAAGCTCTATGAAGCAAAGGAATATGACCAAGTCATCCAAAAAGAAGCCCCGAAGATTTGTTCCGGACGCCTCAGCAAGGATGCCATCGACATGGTAGCCAGTGCCTACCACCAAGCCAATCAACGCGACCATGAACGCATCATGAAACTGAAAGCCTCAGGACAACCCGATGTGTGGCCCGAAATCTACCAACGCTACTGCAGCATGAAAGGCAGAAACGAAGCCCTGTCGTGCTTCCCTGCCAAGATTAAGAAAGAAATCAACTTCGTCACCCTAAATCTCGATGAAGACATCGCAACGGCTCGCAATAAAGCCGAGACTTACCTCGTGGCCAAAATCAACCAACTGCTGGGTAACAACAATAAAGCCGACGCCATAGAAGCTGAAGAGCTGACCGTCCAACTGAAGAAGACCAACCCATCCAATCCCAACATCTACGATTTCAGGACTCGTGCCATGACCAAAGCAGCCGATGCCATCTTAGTCGGATGCAGTCTCAAAGACAAAGACCGTTATCCACTCCCAAAGGAAATCATGGCAGAAGTGCTTCGTTTCGATGCTGGTGAACTCGAAGGCTGTCGCGCTGCCGTTGATATAAAAAATGACCGTTCAAAAGACTATGACCTGGTTCTCGATGTAGAGATTGCGTCGTATGCCATCGGTCCCGACCGCGACGAGACGGCCACCTTCCAGGAAGGCGCTGCCAAAGTCACCGACCATGTGCTGAGTAAAAACGCCACCCTCAAAGGAGTTATCCATTATGTAGGCAGTCGCACCGGATTGACCGTTCCTTTCGAAGTCACCTCCAACTTCCGCCATACCTACACCACAGTTGAGGGCGACAAGTCATCCTGTTCCGCACAGACCCTCGAACGTCTTAACACGCAAGCCGTGCCGTTCCCATCCGACATGAGCATGCTCGACGATGCCGCACGACAACTGAATAATCTGATTGCCGAAGGATTAAGACAATAATATTTCTTTTTCTGAAAAAAACTCTATCTTTGCAGACTCTTAATCTAATACAAATGAAAAGATTTTATCTAACTATTTGTCTCATAGCCATGACATTAGGATTTGTCACGGCTGGACCTGTCGATCAGACCAAGGCACAACGTGTTGCCGAGAAATTTCTTGCTACCACTTCTTTAGGTCAGCAAAAGACTGCCATCGAACTTAACCTTGTCTATACCATGGCTACCCGTGGCGCTGTTGATTATTACATCTTCAATGTCAAAGGCAACAATGGCTTTGTCGTTGTAGCCGGTGATGACCGTGTGAAGCCTATTCTGGCCTATGCCACCACAGGTAAATTCGTGAACGACGATATCGCCGACGGTTTCAGCTATACCCTTCGCGGCTATCAAGAAGAAATCAATTACGTACGCGACCATAACCTCGCCGTCACTTCCGACATCAAGGCAGAATGGAATCGTGTTGAGACCACAGGTTACGTCAAAGAAAACCGTAACACCCGCACCGTCGACATTCTCTGCTCCACGCTGTGGAATCAGAACTATCCATACAACTCTCTGTGTCCCGAAGAGCCAGAAGGCAACGGAGGTCACGTCTACGCAGGATGTGTCGCCACGGCCATGGGTCAAGTCCTCTATTTCTGGAATCATCCAGTCCAAGGAACCGGCAGTCACAGCTACACCCCTGGTGGCTGGGGCTACCCATCCTACCCTACCCAGACTGCTAACTTCGGCGAGACCGAATACCACTGGGAGGACATGCCTCTGCAGCTCGACTCCACCAGCACCGAAGAAGAGATTTTCCCTATCGCCCAGGTACTTTCTCACCTCGGCATCTCCGTCGACATGATGTATTCTGGTAGCGGCAGCGGTGCTTATAGCGACGATGTGCCAGATGCTTTATACAACTACTTCGGATTCTCACGCGGTCAGATGGAATACAAATGGGGCGGCAACTCCTTCTGGATGCAAACTCTGAAAGGAGAACTCGACCAGAATCGTCCTCTTTATTACAGCGGTTCCGACGATGCAGGAAACGGCGGTCACGCATTTGTATGCGACGGATACGACGAAAACGACTTTTTCCACTTCAACTGGGGATGGGACGGACGTGATAACGCATGGTGCGCCCTTGGTGCTCTCAACACCACCAAATACGCCTTCAACCAGATGAACGGATGTATCTCTAACCTCTATCCTCGCACCGAAGAATACAATCAGCGTCCTGAAAAGATTCAGACCATGGAACTCATCGAAAATGCAGGATTCAACGGAGCCATTCTCGAATGGACCAACCCTGTCAACAATAACGGAGGCAATGCCCTCGCTAGCCTCAGCTCCATCGTCATCCGTCGTAACATGGAAGTCATTGCCACCCTTAACGGAAACCCTGGCGAGACAATGCGTTATGAAGACCTTGTCCCTGCCGACGGACTCTACGAATACTCAATCTTCGCCACCAACGAAAGTGGCAATGGTATCCCCCTCTACCAACGCATCCTTATCGGTGAAAAATGCGATGTCATCGTCGAGATGAACGACGAAGGCGGCGACGGTTGGAAAGGCGCTGCCATCAGCGTAGCCGACGAAGCCGGCAACCGCATCGCAGTCATCACCATGACCGAAGGCAGTCAGGAAACCAATACCGTACCGCTCATCAAAGGCAACCTCCATTTCATCTGGAACCACGGTTGGTATCACAACAGTGAAGAATACGACACCGACTACGAATGCTCCTACACCATCTACGACATGGATGGCAACGAGATTTACACCTCTCCTGAGACCCTCGAAGACGGCATCTTCATCACCTATAACAACAACTGCGATGGAACTCTGGCCTGCCATGCTCCTGAAAATCTCGTAGCTTCCTACACCTGGAACGGCGGATTCGAATACGGCATCACCCTGGAATGGCAAAATCCATCCGTTGCCGACCACCTCGACCATTTCGTCATCTATCGTAGCATCGACGGCGAGAACTTCGAACCACTCCATGAGACTACGGCTACCGAAAACCCGTATACCTATTTCGATGACCTCTCCCTGCAAGAATGCCGCACCTATTACTATCGTGTGACCTCCATCTTTATCGACGGAGACGACTCCTGCGAATCCGAACCTGCAGAAGCCGAGGCCTTCCTCACCGAAATCAACGAAATGGCTCCAGTCGCCATCTATCCTAACCCAACAACGGGCAACATCCGCATCGAATGCAACGACCTCCAGCAGGTCACGGTCTTCAATGCCCTTGGACAAATGGTCTACAACACCGCTTGCGAAGGACAGAATGTCACCTTCAACTTAAATGAATCTGGTATCTACACCGTTAAGGTCATCACCTCCAACGGCGAAAGCATCCAGAAGGTCTCTGTCATCAAATAAGCGAAGAAATACTATTAAAACAAAAGCAGGTGCTCCAAAAGAACACCTGCTTTTTTTATGAAACATCAAAACGATTACCAGTTCAGAATCTTCTTGAAGTCGTACTCCTCTGGATTTGGCAAATATTTCTTCGCTGCCTCATAATCAGCAGGCGAGATATATTGCAGACCCTCGTTGAAAATCAATTCCGCCTTGGGACCTTCGAGATTCACAAGACGAGGCTTAATCTTTCCATTCTCATCTTCTACATCCTTCAGATAGAGTGGGATAATCTCACCCTTAGGATTCGTGGTGACCATAGCGCCCGTGACACCCTGGTCGAAGAGCTTCTTGACACCATAACCCAACAGTGAACAATAGGTCAAATCGTAGCCGTTTGGCTCCACGCAACGGATGCCATAACCAATCTCAACAGGACGACTCTTGACATCGAGACCAAGGAGTTTCAGACGTTGCTGGAGCAAAATGTTGAAGATATGAGCCTTACTCACATTACCCAACTCTGGATGACCGTGTTCATCGTAGGTGAAGGCAACGCCCGACTTCTCAATCTCTTCATCTGTCATAAAATGGAAGACGCCCTCGCTGATGACCGTCACGCCATAGCCTACTCCCAGAAGCTTTCGCTTCACGATGGAACTCACCACCAAACGGATGATGGCCTCAAAAGTCACCTGGGTCTTGTTGAACATCTCAGGAATGACTACCATAGGACAATGACAAGCCGAAGTCATACCGAATGCCAGATGTCCAGCCTCACGGCCCATTGCCGATACCACAAACCAGTTACCACTGGTACGAGCATCCTCATAAACCGTCTGAACCAAATGCACCGCGGCATCCTTTGCTGAGTAATATCCAAAGGTAGGACTACCTTCTGGAAGAGGGAGGTCATTATCGATGGTCTTTGGCACATGAATGTTTTGAATCTTCACGTTGTTGTTGGCCAAAAACTTGGAGATACGGTTCGCCGTCGATGCCGTGTCATCACCGCCGATGGTGACAAGGAGCTTCACGTTGTTCTTGACAAAGAAATCGGTGTTGAATTCCGTATCTTTGGGCTTGTAATGACTCATTCTCAAGGCTGAGCCACCTTGTTTCTGAATCTCATCCGCATAGATGAAGTCGATGTCGTCGACTTGTGGATTCTCTTTGAAGAGGTTTTTATAACCCTCGTTGAGACCGAGGACACGATAGCCGTCCTTCAAGAAGGTCTTGGCCACCGTGCTGATGACCGTATTGATACCTGGGGCAGGACCGCCACCAGCTAAAATCACGATTGATGGTTGCATAGTTTAAGTATTTCTATATTTTTATTAAATATTATTCAATAATAAATTCATCACAGAAAATCCAGGCAGGAGCGCCAGCACCCACATGCCAGTCGGGACAAGTGCCGATATTCTTGGCGACCATCTTGACAAAGCGAGCTTCTGTTTTGGCGCGGACACCGAGTTCCTGGGTCATGGCGCTTTCTTCAGTAGCAGGGATTTCATTGAGGACCTTGCCAACGCTTTGGAAGCGCTTGCCATCTTTGGAAACGAAAAATTCAACTGAAGTAGGCATAAAAATCCAAGAGCCTTGTTCCTGGAGGAAGCTGCCGGCGAGGCGACTGATTTTCTGGGGCTCGCCTAAGTCGACGGTAGCGACGAGGTCGACGCCATAGTAGCCTTGCCAGGTGCCGGTGCGGAAGTTACGACCTCCACGCTGGTTGTCGATAAGCGCCTTGGCTCCGCCAGCCTCGTACTGGTCGGAGTAAGGATTTTCGAGGATTACGGCACGTTGTGCATCGATATAATGGAAGTCGCCGTCGATAGTCTTGCTCCATCTACCCTCTTGTTTGGCAGCTGCACGTATAGTAGTGGTATTGTACAAAATGAATGAATCGGTATAGAGAATTCCATTTTCCTGAGGGTCAGAACCATCGAGGGTATAATAAATCTCGGTTCCTTCAACAGGATGCTGCATGGAGATGGTGAGACTGTCGAAGAAGGTATTGGTTTCGGCACAGATGGCAGGGACCACCACGATGCTTTCGCCTGGGATACGCATCGTTGGACAGCATTCTGGGGTTGTTGCCCATTTGGAATCAGGGGTGTCGGTCATGGTGAACACCAGTTCACCACCGTTGAAGACCTCGTCGAAGGTGATATAGCTACGTTCCAATGCTTTGCCATTGAGTTTCACAGATTTCACATAGCAGCGGGTGGCGCTGAGACCTTTTGCCACAATGGTGAATTGCTTGCCATTCTCAAGATTCAGAGTCACCTGGTCGAAGCGAGGCACACCTAATGTATAATAGCCTGATGCAGGAGTGGCGGGATAGAAGCCCATGGCAGAGAAGACTCCCCAAGCCGACATCTGACCGCAGTCCTCATTACCACTGAGACCGTCGCGTTCATCGGTATAGAACTCATCCATGACCTGTTTCACGTATTTTTGGGTCTTGGTAGGCTGACCGATGAAGTTATACATATAGATGGTATTGTGGCTTGGTTCATTGCCATGAGCGTATTGACCGATGAGACCGGTGATGTCGGGTTGTTCGCGACCGGAGAGTTGGGTTGATGCGGTAAAGAGACCATCGAGTTTCTTGCCATAGCCTTCCCAGCCGCCCATCATATCGATATGGGTATTGACATCCTGAGGGACGAAGAAGTTATATTGCCAGGTGTTGGCTTCGGTGAGGGTGAAGTTGACTTGAGTTGGGTCGAAAGGTTGCATGAAACCACCATTGCGGCGGCCATGGAAGAATTGGTTTTCAGGGTTGAAGAGGTTCTTGTAGGCTTGTGCTCTTTGGTAGAACTCCTGGGCGATGTCATTATGACCCATATCTTCGGCCATACGGGCCACGCACCAGTCGTCGTAAGCATATTCAAGGGTCTTGGAAGTAGCTTCGCCCTCTTTGTCAACGGGGATGAAACCATAGTTCATGTATGCATCCATGCCACGGAATTCGAGTTTGGACGATTTCACCATAGCGTCGAGAGCCTTTTCGGTATCGAAGTCGCGGATGCCGTTGAAGTAAGCATCGGCGATGACCGGGATGGCGTGGTTACCAATCATGCAGTATGTCTCATTGGCAGCCAGTTCCCAGATAGGAAGGAGACCGTTGGATTCATGTTCATAGATATCGATAAAGGTGTTGATGAAATCGAGAGAGCGTTCACGTTCCATGAGGTTGAAGAGAGGATGGAGGCTACGGAAGGTATCCCAGAGTGAGAATACGGTGTAGACGGGATGGTCGGTTTGATGGACTTGAAGGTCGTGGGCACGATAGCGGCCATCTGCATCGGAGAAGAGATTAGGGGCTATCATGGTATGATAGAGGCAGGTATAGAATGAGGTGATGTTGGATTCATTCTTGTCGGCGACGACGATACGGCTCAGTTCGGAATTCCATTTCTCAAAGGCCACCTGAGTCTGGGCATCGAAGTCGAAGTTCTCCTCGCCTAATTCAGCGAGCAGGTTACCTTTAGCGCCCTCTTCGTCGACGGCAGAGATAGCGAGGCGGACGATGACGGGGGTGGCACCATCGGCATCGAAGTCGAAGGAAGCTTTGAGGTTATTACTGACTACAGTAGCATCGTGGAGCTCATTACCGTTATCATATAAGGTATAGGACTTAAAGGCCTGTGAGAACTCTGCGTAGAAGTACTGGAACTGTTGGTCGGCCCAGTCGCGGGTCTTACGATAGCCGCTGATGGCATGGTCGGAGACCACGGTGATGGATGACTCGTATACGAATTCATCGTTGACACCTTCAACCATATCGAGGAAGATGTGGGCGTTGTCGGATTGAGGGAAGGAGCAGCGCATCATGCCGATGCGGTCGCCTGCGGTCAATTCCACGGTGGTGTTGTAGTCGTCGAGTGTGACGGCGTAATAGCCTGGGCGAGCCGATTCACTTTCGTGATTGAAGGCGGAGCGGTAGCCTGACTGGGTATCGTTTTCATCGCCTTTATCGAGGATGACATCACCCACGACAGGCATGAAGCGGAAGTCGCCATAGTCGCTGCAGCCTGTTCCACTGAGGTGGGTGGTGCTGAAGCCCAGGATGGTGTTATCGGAGGTATGGTAGCCGGAGCATCCGTCCCAGCTATTCATACGGGTGTCGGGACTGAGTTGTACCATTCCGAAGGGTACGGTGGCGCCTGGGAAGGTATGGCCATGGCCTCCAGTACCGATGAAGGGGTCGACAAAAGATGCAGGTGAAGAAACCGGCTCAGCAGTTTGCTGCTGGCATGCTGCCATCAAAAGAAGCAGTGCGAAAGGAAGGATAAGACGTTTCATACGATTGTATTTTGAGGGCACTAAAATAAGAAGATTTGTTGTGTCGTGAACAAATGGCACGATTTTTTCTTATTAATTGATTTTTTTGGTCCCATGTTGGAAAATTATGGGATTTATTTCGTATCTTTGTCAGCTCAATTTTGACACAAATCATCAATTAACTCAATTAAATTACACAACAATGAAGAAAGTTTTATTCTTATCACTCATCCTCGCAGTTGGCATGACTGGTTTTGCTCAGAAGCAACAGTATGTCAAGGCTCAGAAGGAAATCGTCCGCACTGGTAACATCTACCAGAAAGCTATGGGCAAGGAAAAGACCTCTGAAGCTATCAACTTCAACACTCATGAATCAATGACTGCTAATCGTTATGCATCATTGGACGAATATGAGACCATGATTACCAACTACGACCTTCAGGGTAATGGTTATGTTGCTAACCGTATGGTCCGTTTCGAAGACGGTTGCGTTGGTATCACTGCTACTTGGTCACAGGCTGGCAATGCAAGTGCTCCTGACCGTGGTACTGGTTACAACTTCTACGATGGCACTGGTTTCGGCGATCAGCCAACCGCACGTGTTGAAGATGAAAAGACCGGTTGGCCATCCTACGCACAGTGGGGCGACAACGGTGAAATCATCGTTGCTCACAACAGCACTGGTGCTATGTTATGCTACACCCGTGAAACCAAGGGTGAAGGTGAATGGACAAAGCATGTCATTCCTAATCCTGACCTCGGTGTTCCAGCACAGGAACTGACTTGGCCAAGAGTCGTCTGCTCTGGTCCTCACCACAACATCATCCACGTCATCGCTGCTGACCAGGATTCTGATAACCTCAGCATGACCTACACTTTCTATGCTCGTTCAACCGACGGTGCTGAAACCTGGGAAGTTGGTTTCATTCCTACCCTCGACGAAGACGGTGAAGAAGGTTACTGGAGCGCTGACCAATATGCTTTAGCTGCTAATGGTGACAACGTCGCTATCCTGTTGACCGGTGACATCATGGCTAACGCTTACATCATCAAGTCAGAAGACAACGGTGAAACCTGGAACAAGATTAAGGTTTGGGACAACCCATACGCTGGCCTTGACTGGGAAACCGACGAAAACTCACTGTTTGGTGAAGACGATGCTATGTACGGTCCTGACAATGGCGCTATCTGCATCGACAACAACGGTATGGTTCACGCTGCCTTCTCAGCTCAGCACTACTATCACGCTGAACTCGGCACCAGCTACAACTTCTACCTTGGCATGTCCGTTGACGGTATTTTCTACTGGAACGAAACCATGGGTACTGTGGTTGACGAAGGTTGGACCTGCCCAGAAGATGGTTACTTCGTAGAACCTAACACCCACAACTGCTTCCGCATGTGGTGGCCTACCAATGAATCTGGTGACTATATCACCCGTAACTTCTACACTGGTCTCGCTGGTTTCATTGATGAACAATACACTCAGGAATGGGCAAACGACAACTTCTACTATGAAGACTACAAGAGCTACTGGGGTGGTTCAGCTTCAGCTCTTCCTGCAATCTGCGTCGACGCTGACGGTACCATCGCAATCGCTTACAGCTGCCCAGACCCAGCACGTCAAGATGGTGACGAAATGTACTACAGATCAGTTTACATGTCCTACATTGAAGTTCCTTACGCTTTCGGCGATGCTTATGCAGAGCTGACCGACGAACCAGGTAACTTCTACTATCACGAAGATTACTTCAACACTGACTTCGTCCATATGTTCGAAGAGTGCATTGCTGTCACCAGCATCACCAACACCGAAAACCACGAATTCTGGATTTCCTTCCAGGCTGACGAAGCTGTTGGTTTAGGTATCGGTAACAACGCTACCCAATCATCAGGTATCGACGACAACACCATCTATGCTATGAAGGTTGTCCCTAACTATCAAGGTTTGAATGTCCAGGAAGCTGTCAACCCAATGACCAACGTCCGCGTTTATCCTAACCCAGCACAGGATGTTCTGAGCATCGAAGTCAACGCTTCACAAGCTTCAGAAATGAACATCACTGTTTACAACATCACTGGCCAGAAGGTTATGGAAACCAGCGCAAGCATCAGCACTGGTATCAACACTCCAAGCATCAATGTCAAGGACCTCACCAGCGGCATCTACTTCGTCACTGTTAAGGCTAACGGCTTTGAAAACACCATGAAGTTCGTTGTGAAGTAATTCACATCACGATAACTCAAAAAGAAGGAGAAAGTTCTGCTTTCTCCTTTTTTTATGCTCATAAATAACTAACGATTCAAAAAAAATCATATTTTTGCGATTTGATAAAATCAGATACACATATAAAGTATAACACACTAACAATTTTATTTATTAACAAAATTCGTTCAATATGAAGAAGTTATTTACTTTAGCACTCGTTTCTTTAATCGCCATGGGCGGTTATTCACAAGTGAAGATGGCGTCACACAAAGACGCTCTGAAGCAAGTCGCACAAGAACAAGTTTCTCTTGGCCTTGAAGCATTCGAAAATGTCGGCAGCATGCCTACTATGACCAGAAGCGACCAGGACCTCGACCCTACCACCTACGACTGGCAGACCAACACTGCTGCTCGTAACTGGACGATGCACTTCCCAGATGGTTGCGTCGGTTTCATCTACACCGTTGCTTCGGATGCTGGTACTACCGACCGTGGTACGAACATTGTCATCTACAACCCTGCTACTGATGAATGGACTACCACTGGTGGCAAGATTGAAACTGAAAAGACCGGTTTCGGTTGTGCAGCACGTTATGGTGAAAACGGTATCGTTGTCGTTTCCCGTAATGCTACCACTCTGAAGCTTGGCGTGTACATCATCGAAGACAAGGACAACCTCCCAGCTTCTGGCACTGTTGCTCCTATTTTCGAACTCGATGACACCTACAATGCTCACTTCCCATGCGTCATGTGCAATGGTGCAAATCACACCAACATCCACGTCATTGCTACCGCCCTCAACCAGGAAATCGATGGCGTTACCAATCCTTACCACTACTTCCGTTCACTGGATGGCGGTCAGACTTGGGAACAGAACATGATTATTGAATACCTGCACGCTGGCTATGGTATCAACTATGGTTCAGGTCAGGATGGTTACTTCATGGAAAACAACGGTGGCAACCGTCTGAGCTTTGTGGTGAACACCCGTCGTGGTGACGGTGTTGTCCTCAACTCTGACGACAATGGTAACACCTGGACCAGACAAGAATACTTCCATCACCCTGGCATCGACGTAGTCTTCGACGAAGAAGGTCTGGCTTGCATGTATCCACGTTGGACTTCCGCTGTGTACGACAGTCAAGACCACCTCTATCTCGCTTACGAATTTGGCGGACAGACTGGTGATGCTACTTCAACCAGCTACTATCCTGGTGTTGGTGGTATTGCTTTCTGGAGCGACCAAATGCCTTACAATGGCGATGGCGTTCAATACGGTTTCGACCCTAACAACCCAATTCCTCCAGTTCATGGTCAGCCTTTCATCATGGACTCAGCTTACCTCTATGAAGACATCTATGCATCATGGTGGCTCTTCAGCGATGCTACCCACGACATGTGGCCAGAATACATCGGCTACCTCGCTCCTCAGGATGCTGTCACCTTCCAACCACTCCTTGACCCATACGAAGCTACCACTGAAGAATGGACCATCGACGACCGTACTCTCCACGGCCACTACAATGGCGGTTGCTGCGAAATGCCTGTTCTGATGCTCACTCCAGACGAAGACCTGATGGTTGCTGTTTGGATGGCTATGGATAACCACTTCCTTGATGGTGGTGAAAACCACTATTTCAAACTCTTCGCAAGAGCTTCTTACGACAAGGGTACCACCTGGACTCCTATGGTTCAGCTCACCACCGAATTCATCTATCAGTGGTCAGAATGCGTCTATCCTCAGGCTGCCATCACTGGCAAGACCCTCGTTATCGTTTGCCAAATGGATAGCGAAGTCGACTCCTACACCATCGGTACTGGTGGCGACTCCGACCAATTCGACAACTTCTATCAAGGCTTAACCTTCGACCTCGAAGAGCTGTTTGGCTACGATGCAGTTGAAGAAGTCTCCAACAACACTCAAATGAGCGTCTATCCTAACCCAGCTAATGACATGGTCAGCATCAGCCTCAACCAAGATGAAGAAATCGTCATCTGCAACCTGATGGGCCAAGTCGTCAGCACCGTTAAGGGTCACGCTGGTGTCAACAACATCAACATCAACACTCTGAGCAGCGGCGTCTACTTCATCAGCGCTGGTTCAGCTACCCAGAAGTTCATCGTGAAATAATCATTACGATAAACAATCATACTAAGAGGGTGTCCGTGTGACACCCTCTTTTTTTTGCCCTAAAAAAACAATAATCCAAAAAAAAGTGTATTTTTGTGGTTCGATTATTCCAATTTAAATCATAACAAAATCGTATCAACATGAAGAAAACATTACTCTTTACGCTTGCATTAGCTGTCGGAATGACAGGTTTTGCACAGACCAGAGTCGTTCTCAAGAAGACCGACTTGTCAAAACAAAGTGTCATTGTTAATGCCCTTGAACAGAAAGAAGAATCCGCTCCTGGCATTAACTTCGGCAAGCATGAGACTTTGCCAATGACCTCACGCGCTACCAACGTCTTCGAAGAGTTTGAGACCATGGCTACCAACTATGACAAGCAAACCAATGGTTGCATCGGTAACCGTATTGCTGGTTGGGCCGACGGCACTGCTTCAGTTGTCGCTACCTGGGATTACTCAGGTACCACCAGCTATCCAGACCGTGGTGCTGGTTACAACTACTACGATGGTGCTGGCATTGGTGACCAGCCAACCGAACGCATTGAACCTGTGAAATCAGGTTGGCCATCCATCTGCGCTGCAGGTGATGCTGAGATTCTTGTTTCACACGCAACGGGTACCAATGTATACCGTCGCGAGACCAAAGGTGAAGGCGAATGGACACAAATCACCAACCTTCCTGAACTTCAGTGGCCAAGAGTATGTGCATCTGGCAATGGTCAGTATGTTCACATCGTTGGTGCAAACAGCACTACCGACCCACAAGGCAACACCATTTATACCAACTGGTACAGCCGTTCCACCGACGGTGGTCTGACCTGGAGCACTCCTACTACCCCTCCAGAAGTCGACCCAGAACTCGTTCACAACGAGATTGGTGCTGACGACTATGTGATGGCTTCAAACGGCAATACCATCGCCATCCTCTTCGGCGGTCTGTCCTACGAGATGTTCTACATCATCTCCTACGATAATGGTGAGACTTGGGAAAAGCACCTCGTCGTTGAATTCCCATATGGTCACGGTCACGACTGGTATGATGAAAGCATCACTTCCGCGACTGACTCCATCTGGTGGATGGATAACTCACAGAGCATCGCCGTCGACAACAACAACGTTGTCCATGTTGCTTTCGGTCTCACCCGTTGGACTCCAGCTCCAGAGAGCGGCTATGGCTACATCTCCTACTGGCCATACACCGACGCTATTGTTTATTGGAACTCAGAATATGTCAATGCTGAAGGCGGTCACGAAATCCTTCGTTTCGGCAAGGAACCTTCAGTTGACTCACAGAATCCTGACTGGCTCCTTAACGGCACTGACGGTGCGAGCAGCACCTTGAATGAAGACCGTATCTGGGCTTTGGCAGAAGCCGATGGACATCAGCATCTCCACATGTTTGGCTGGCCTGATGAAGACGGTGACGGAGCAGTCAGTTACAACGAATACTGGGATGGACATCTGGCATATGCCGACTACGGCATCGCCAACAGCCCTGGTATCGCCATCGACGAACACGGCAATATGGCCATCGTCTACAGCGTCCTTTCCGAAATCCGTATCGACGAATCAAAGCAATTCTACTACAGAAGCGCCTATGTCACCTATAGAGACAGATGGGGTTACTGGTACGATGACTATGAGAACCTCTTCGAGGACTTCCTCCACACCTATCAGGAATGCTACCCAACCTTTGCCCTCTGCAATGGCTTCGACAACACCTTCTGGGTTGCCTATTCAGCTGACGGAAGCATCGGTCTTTACATCGACAGCGAACAGGATGGTCTCACCGACAACTACATCTATTTAGTGAAGCTGCAGCCTGAATGCACTGGCGTCATCGAAAATCAAGCCATCAACCCTATGACTGCAGTACGCGTTTATCCTAACCCTGCACAGGATATGCTGAGCATCGAAGTCAACGCATCACAGGCTTCAGAGATGAACATTGCCGTCTATAGCATCACCGGACAGAAGGTTATGGAGACCAACACCAACATCGCTGCTGGTATCAACACTCCAAGCATCAATGTCAAGGACCTCACCAGTGGTATCTACTTCGTAACCGTTAAAGCTAACGGCTTTGAAAATACTATGAAGTTCGTTGTGAGATAATTGAACTATGACTTTAATCGTCGCTTTGCGACAACTTTTAGAAAAAGAGTCCGTTACGACGGACTCTTTTTTTGACACCTTCTTTCACTATTGGTTATTCAAAGATAGGAAGGTCTGCTCAACCTAAAAAATAAGCATTTTTTTAGTGCAAAGCCCTTGACAATGATTATTATTCTTATATTTGAAGTCCGAAAATAGCTTAGAATAAGGAATTCTTTTTTATAATCTATTATTAATCAATTCATTACACTATGAAAAAATTAGTTACTCTTATGATGGTCTTGGCAGTAGCCTCTGTTGGTTACTCTCAAGTCAAAGGTGTTTCCAAGAACGCCCCTCAAAAAACTGCTACCATGCAGAGATTTACTGGCAGAGAGAACCTGAACATGGTTCAATCACAGCCTAACATGTTGAGAAGCGACGGAGAACTTGACTACACGTATTACGACTGGCAGTCAAACGACGGTGCTCGTACTTGGACTCATGTCTGGCCTGACGGAAAAGTCAATTTCGCATTCACTTGTGCAAGCACTGCAACATTTGCAGACCGTGGTACCGCTATCGGCACCTACGATGCTGTCAACGATGAATGGATTCCTTGCGGCGGTCGTGTTGAGAATGAGAAGACCGGTTTCGGTACCATCGCTCAATATGGTGAAAACGGCCTCGTCGTCGCAGCTCACACTGCTGACAAGTGCGGTGTGTGGATTATCCCTGACAAGGACAACATCACTCCTAATTCCTATGAAAAGGCATCTTACCTCAACACCCCATACGATGCTTGCTGGCCAAATGTCATGACCTCTGGTCCTAACCGTAACATCATCCACCTGATGGCTACCGCTAACGGTGCCACCAACGTTGTTGGTGCTGAAGGCGCTACCGACCCTCTGCTCTACTTCCGTTCACAAGACGGCGGTCAGACCTGGGACAAGGAAAACGTCATCCTTCCTTATCTGAACACTGAATATGGTATCGACTGGACTTCCAACTGCTGCTACTGGATGGAGACCACCGAAGACAACTGCCTCGCTCTCGTTATCAACAATGCTTGGTCAGATGGTATGGTCCTCTATTCATACGACGATGGTGAGACCTGGGAAAGAAAAGTGTTCTTCAGCCATCCTGGCCCAGAAGACGACTTCACCGATATCATGTACTTCTATCCACGTTGGACCTCAGCTCAGTGGGACAGCCAGATGAATCTGCACCTCGTTTATGAATTCAATGGTACCACTGGTGTTCCTGGTTCAGGCAGCTACTATCCTGGCCTCGGCGGCGTTGCTTACTGGAATGAAAACATGGGATATAGAGGCGACGGTTCCGTTGCTACCTCAATTCCTGGCAACCTGACTCCTGGCGAACCATTCGTCATGGATACCGCTTACCTCTATCAAGACATCTATGCTTCATGGTGGTTATGGAGCGATGCTACCCACGAGATGTGGAACGAATACATCGGCTACCTCCCAGCTCTTGACAGCGAAGGTAATCCAGAAGAAGACCCATACAACGTCACTGAATTCAACATCGAAGACCGTTCACTCCACGGCTCATACAACAGCGGCTGCTGCGCTATGCCAGTCATGTGCAAAGTCCCAGGAGTTGATGAATTCATCGCTGTTTGGAGCGCTATGGACGAAAACAACGTCGATGGTAACGAAAACTACTACTACAAACTCTTCGCTAGCTACTCAGCTGACGGTGGTAACACCTGGCAGCCTCAGATTCAGCTCACCACTGACTTCATCTATAGCTATACCGAATTCGTTTACACTCAGGCTGCTGTTGTTGGCGACCAGCTCATCATTGCTGTTCAGACCGACAGTGAAACCGGCACCTACGTTCAGGACGACGATAGCGATGGCAGTGACAACTTCTATCAGGGTCTGACCTTCAACATCAACGACCTGTTCGCTGGCGCTAATGTCCCTGAGACTGTTTCTCACAACACCAAGCTGAATGTCTATCCTAACCCAGTCAACGGTCAGATGAACGTCATCCTCAACCAGAACGCTGAGATTGTTGTTTATAACCTCATGGGTCAGGTTGTTGCTACCATGGAAGGCCATGTCGGTGGCAATGTCATCGATGCTTCCAACCTCAATAGCGGCGTCTACTTCGTTAGCGCTGGTAGCGATACCCAAAAGATTATCGTGAAGTAATTATAAAACGAGCATAATCAAAAAAGAGGTTGACCTGTGGGTCAACCTCTTTTTTTATAAGCAGTTAGCTATTAGCTTGAAAGCCTATGGTAATCAATACATCTCCTCGCCTCCGCCCTCTTCATCACCACCGCCTTCTTCCATACGGCGACCGCGCTTAGCATTCTGCTGGTTGATACGATAGTTGAAGTTGAGTGACATAGAGGTTCTATTCCAAGTGCTGTTGCTGTACTGCCAGAAGTTATCGCCCCATGACTCACCACCGTGGCCACGGGTACCGAAGACGTCACGCACGTTAAAGGTGATTGTACCATCGCCATGGAAGACATCCTTGCTGACAGCAGCATCCAGCCACCATTCACCGTCGTGCTTGCCCAGAGGCTCTTTATGTGGTCCCATGACATGAGCCGTTAACTGAAGCTCAAGACCTTTGGTGATGGTGAACTTCGACAACAGACGGGCAAAACACATCCAGGAATCATAATCATAATAGTTGCCTGCAATAGTACCGTTCGAATACGAACGGAAGAAGTTGATATTACCATTGAGGTTCCACCATTTGAGCATCTGTCCCTGCGCCACAGCCTCCACGCCGAAGTCGTCACTTGTTCCAAAGTTAATTGGCATGCTGTAATACACGCCGTCTTCTTCATAGGTGTAATGACGTCTCATATTGGTACCATGACGATAATAGGTGGTGAAAGAGAAACTGGAGCGGTCCCACATATGGATATAACCTAACTCGTAGCTATCCATATAAGTAGGTTTCAAAGCAGGATTACCCATGCGGATGTTACGATTATCGTTATAGGAGCGGAAAGGACTCATATCCCAGAAGCCAGGGCGGCGGATACGACGCGTGTAACTTACCTGGAACTGATTGTTCTCATCGATGGAATAGTTGACGTGAGCCGATGGAAACAGGTTGATGGTATCGGTACGGTTGATGCTGTCGTTACCATCGTAAGCGTAGTTCTTCAGGTTAGTATAGATACGAGTCATCTCTGCACGAACACCCACTTGAGCTGACCAACGGCCCCAGTCGTTGCCGAGGCTGGTATAGAGAGCTGCCACCTGCTCGTTGTAGTCGTAATCATAGCAATATTCAGTCTTAGGAATAAAGATAGCTGCTGCATTCTGTTCCCATACCGAATCGATACTTTGGATGCCTCGGAAGGTATATTTTCCTCCGATTTCCCACTGTGCTTTACGGGAGAATGGGTGGACGTAATCGAGGGTAGCCTGAAGGTTACGCATGCTCTGGTCCTCGTAAGTCTTCTGATAAAGGTTCCAGGTAGGGACATCCATATAATAGAAATTCTCCGTGATGTCGGAATCAGATGCCTCTGCATTTTGGAAGTAACGGACCTCTGCTTTAAGACTGCGGCCTTCACGTTCAAAGGTCTTATCGTAGTTCATGGTGACTTCGAACATTGGGTCGTCTTCTCTCCAGTCTTCGGAACGGACATCATAAGAATTGGAGTCGAGCAATGGATAGTTGTCGTAGTAACGCACGGTTGGGTGAGATTGGTTCTTGCCATAGCGGACCATACCAGCGAGACTGATGATGTCGCGGTCGGTGATATAATAGTCGGTTCCGAGTCGGAAATTGATGCCATCGCGGCTCATGGTGCGTTCGGTAGTCTGTTCAGTTATCTGGTCGAAGATAGTATCGGTAGCTGTGGCTTCAGTAAAGTGTTTGGTGAGGTTGGTACCGCCACCGATGTTGGAACGATGGTTATAGCCAAGGCTGGAGAAGAAATTCCATTTACGGAGACGGTAGTTGCCACTGAAGCTGCCGCCATACTGCCATGGATAACCAGCACGAACGTTGAAAGCCCCGTTGAAGCCCTGACGTTTATCTTTTTTAAGGATGATGTTGATGATACCAGCAGAACCTTCTGCATCGTAACGGACAGATGGGTTGGTGATGACCTCAACACGCTCAATCATATCACCTTGAAGGGTACGAAGTGCATCCTGCGTGCTCATTCCGGAGAGGCCTGATTCCTTGCCATCGATGAGGATACGTACGCCATCGTCGCCGCGGAGACTGACATTGCCTTCCACGTCGACGGATACTGCTGGGATGTTTTCGAGGACTTCGATAGCATTACCGGCGGTATTGCTCACATCCTTACCCACGTTGAAGACACGTTTGTCGAGAGTCATCTCGTAGGTGCTGACTTCGGCAACGACTTCAACTTCATCGAGGACAGCCTCATCGGGAGTAAGATATATTTTCCCAAGGTCGACAGATGACTTCTCTCCACTCAACGTGATATTTTTGTTGGTGGTAAGGAAACCCATATATTGAAATTGGAGGAGGTAGCGACCTTTGTCCAGTTGGATAGAGAAGGAGCCATTCGGTTCGGTGATGACACCCGTGACTAACGTAGAATCGGGAAGTGTACGAGCCGAAACAGTAGCGTATTCCATTGGCTCGTTGTTGTGTTTGTTGACCACTTTACCGCGAACAGTAATTGATGCAGAAGCCATCTGCACGAAGCATAGGATGGCAACAAATAGAGAGATATAGTACTTCATTGGAGATAGTTTTCAAAATAACGTGCAAAGGTAAGGAAAAAACGGAGGTGGAGGATGATAAATGATGTCGAAACGACGATTTTTGAGTATAAAAGGAACAGAATCGGACACAAAATAATTTTCCCTATTCTTTGTTGCTATTACAAATAATTGTATATTTGCACCCAAATACAAGTTCGAAAATCAACTTAAATTAATTTACTAATCAAATCATTAAACAAATGAAGAAAGTATCTTTACTCCTTGCAATGGTTGCCTTTATTTTCGGCAATGCATTTGCTCAGATGAGCTACGATTTTAACGACTGCCCAGAAGGCGCTAAGATCGCTCAAACTCTCGGTGACCCATGGTCAACATGGTCAAGCGCTCCTGGTGGTGCTGAAGACGGTGTCTTCGGTGTTGCTGATGGTTCAATGGCTTGCCACTTCACCTATGGTAACGACCAAGTCGTCCAACTCGGCGATCACGAGACTGGTGTTTACGACCTCGAATTCGACATCCTTGTCCCAGAAGGCAAGAATGGTTACTTCAACGTATTGCACCACTTTGCTGGTTCAAACAGCAAATGGGCTATGCAAGTTTATCTGCACGAGACCAACGATGGTCAGAACAGCACCCAGGCTCCTGGCCACGGCACCGTCCACGCTGGTAGCAATGGTACCTGCGACATCCCTTGCGTTTATGACCAGTGGATGCACTTCCAGGTTCATGTAGATGCTGACAACGACCTCGCTTCTTTCTACTTCAATGGTGAACTCATGTGCGAATGGCAGTGGAGTCTCGACAGCTTCGGTGAAGAAACTGTTGACCGCGTTCTCGGCGCTATGGACTTCTTCCCTCCAGAGAATTCCGCTACTTCAGAGTTCTATCTCGACAACCTCACCGTTAGCCTCCAGAGCAACGACGAAGTCTTGATTTTCGATCCATTTGAAGAATACACCGTTGGTAACCACATCGCATCAGAAGCTATCGCTGCTGGTCACGACTGGTGGACCACTTGGTCAAACGCTCCTGGTGGAGCTGAAGACGGTATCGTTGCTGACTTCGACGGCACCCAGTGCGGTCACCTCACCTATGGCAACGACCAGGTTCTCCTCCTCGGCGATGAAGAAAATGGTATCTATGACCTCGAATTCGACATCTTGGTTCCTCAGGGTAAGGATGGTTACTTCAACATCCTGCACCACTTCGCTGGTTCAAACAGCACCTGGGCTATGCAGTGCTACCTCCACCTGACCAACGATGGTTCCAACTCAACTTCAGCTCCTGGTCACGGCACCATCCACGCTGGTAGCAATGCTACCGCTGACGTTCCTTGCGTTTACGATGCTTGGATGCACTTCCGTCTGCATGTCGACACCGACAACGATGTCGCTCAATACTACTACACCGCTCCAGGCGAAGACGAAGTCCTCGTTTGCGAATGGCAGTGGAGCCTCGACAGCTTCGGTAACAACACCGTTGGCCGTACCCTCGGCGCAATGGACTTCTTCCCACCTGAGGCTGCAGCTACTTCAGAATACTACCTCGACAACTTCAGCTTCAAGAAGATTGGTGGCGAATCAGCTCCTGAACTCACCATCACTCCTAATGAAATCAGCGTCGCTCTCGATGAAGACGACATGACCACCGTTCAAGTCACTATCGACAACACCGGTAACTCAATCGGTGACTGGTCAGGCTACATTGACTTCGGTCAAGGTGCTGCTGGTTCACAGACTGCTGAAATGTACTATCACGACGGCGCTGAAGGCAGCGGCATCGGTTCATCCGACGCTTACACCCGTGAAATGGGTGTCCGCTTCCCAGCTAACTCCTACGCTGGTGCAGCTATGGGTATGAGAGTCGTCTCCGCTAAGTACTTCATCTCCTCAAGCTATGCTTCAACCGACAACAACTACATCTTCCGTATCTACGGTCAGGGTCTCCACGGCCAGCCTGGCGTCGTCCTCGCTGAAAAGACCGTTACCAGCTCACAACTCGGTACCTGGATTACCGCTACCTTCGACGAACCTGTCTATCTGACCGGTGAAACCATCTGGGCTACTGTACAGCTCGAACAAGCTGCTGGTGAATATCCAATGAGCATGGACGGTGGTGAATATGGTGAAGAACAAGATGGTAACTGGCTCAGCACCAGTGGCAACAGCTTCAGCCACTGCTACAGCGCTGGTTCATTCGGCGGTGCTTGGTTAATCACTGTCAACTGCCAAGGTACTCTCGTTCCTGGTACATGGGCTACCATGGACAAGATGGAAGGTGCTATCTTCGGTGGTGCTTCTGAAACCATCAACGTCACCCTCAACAGCATCGGCATGAGCAATGGCGAAAGCTACGACGCTACTCTGGTTATCAGCACTAACGACGTTAACGTCGCTTATGTTGAAATCCCTGTCAGCCTCACCGTTGGTGATGACGCTATCGTTGAAAGCGCTAGCAGCCTCGCAGCTATCTATCCTAACCCAGCTACTTCAATGGTTACCCTCGAAGGCGAAAACCTCAACAGCGTTGCTATCTACAACGTCGCTGGTCAGCTGGTCCGCATCGTGAAGTTAGACAATGTCATCAACAACATCGACATGAATGTTGAAGCTGGCATCTACTTCTTCAGCATCTACGATAACAACGGCAACAACACCGTTAGCCGCGTTATCATCACCAAGTAATTCATTCGTAATTACATATTAAAAAAGGTCGCTCCTCACAGAGCGACCTTTTTTTATTTAGCATCTTTGATGAGAACCAAAATCATCCTAAAAGAAGCCTTTTGAAATCAATCAAAATAACTCCTTATATGGGATCTACGTCTACCTGAATGATGACCGATTTATAATCGGGAATCTGCTGGAAGAGATGAATCTGCTGAGCAATGAGGTCCTTAACCTGCTGAGCGTTATGCTCTCGCTTGAATTTCACCATCATCTGTTTGATATAGAGATTCTTCACACGAGATACGACTGGATACTCTGGACCTAAGAGATCTTGCTTGAAGATGGGACGAAGCATCGAAGCCAACTCCGCCGCAGCAGGATTCAACTTGGTAAATTCTTTATGCTTCAAACGAATCAACACAATTCGATAATAAGGAGGATATCCAAACTGACGCCGATTCACCATCTGCTTGGCATATAAACCTTTGAAATCATTTCTCAAAACATCCTGCAGGACAGGATGAGACGGCTCGTAGGTCTGGATAACTACTTTACCTTGTTTCCCTTTTCGACCGGCACGTCCTGCCACCTGCGACATCAGTTGGAAGCTGCGTTCATGCGCCCGAAAATCAGGGTAGGATAACATATTGTCGGCATTCAAGATACCAACCACCTTGACCGAGTCAAAGTCAAGACCCTTGGTAACCATCTGAGTACCCACAAGGATGTCGGTCTCCTTGTCCTGAAACGCCTCGAGAATTGACTGATAGTCGTTTTTCGAGCGAGTAGTGTCTAAGTCAAGACGCGCCACCTTGGCTTCGGGAAGAATCAGTTGAAGGTCCTCCTCAATTTTTTCAGTGCCAAAGCCATGCATCTTGATATTGGCGCTATGACAGTTGGGACATTCCGTTGGAACCGACGCAGTATAGCCACAATAATGACATCTCAGCACATTCTGCTGTTTATGATAGATGAGGCTGACATCACAATTGATGCACTGAGGCACATAATGGCAGTCCTCACATTCTATACGAAGCGAAAAACCGCGACGATTCTGAAATAGAATAGACTGGTTCTTCTCTTCAAGAGTCTGCCTGATATTGTCCATGAGACAGCTACCAAAATCAGCCTGCACTGTCTTTCGTTTACGCTCTACCCTCATGTCGCTAAGGATAATCTCAGGCATCTCAACTCCTCCAAACCGCTGTGTGATTTCAACAAGTCTATAACGATCTTGCAATGCATTGAAATAGCTCTCATAGGAGGGCGTAGCCGAACCTAATAATACATTGGCATGATGCATGGACGCCAAGACGATAGCAGCGTCACGGGCGTTATAACGCGGCGCAGGATCCACTTGCTTGAAACTGCTGTCGTGCTCCTCATCAACAATGATGAGACCGATGTCGGAATAAGGGAGGAGTATCGATGAACGGGAACCTATGATGATTTGACGTTGGGGAGCCTTAGTCTGAGCAAAATCAAGGACTTGTTGCCAGACTTCAACTCTCTCGTTCGTGCCATAACGTGAGTGATAAACCCCTAACTTATCCCCAAAATACTGTTTTAAACGATTGATAATCTGAGCTGTAAGAGCAATCTCAGGCAATAGATACAATACTTGTTTGCCTTGGTCAACAGCCTCTTGAATGAGTTTGATATAGATTTCTGTCTTACCAGAAGAAGTAACACCATGAAGCAGTACAGGTTTCTTTTCTTCGAAGCCCTGGTGAATTTCATCGTATGCCTTTTGTTGAGCTTCGGTAAGTTGGATGGTATCAACACTGACCTGAGCCTTAAATGATTTGAGTCGGCTAACCTGACGTTCATACACTTCGAAGATTCCCTTTTCAGCCATACTCTTTAAGATGGCAGAAGAAGCATCCGCTTTCTTGAGTAAGTCCGTCGCTTTTAACTCATTATCGCAATCACCACCAAGGGTGAAATAAGCCAAAAGTACCTCCAATTGCTTGTAAGCCCTCTTAGTGAGCGCATCCATCAAAACCTGGAGTTTGGCTTCGTCGCGATACTCCCCTGTGAGACGGACAAAACGCTCATATTTTGCCTTGTATTTCTCATTGAGTTCCTCTTCCATCACCAGGATACCTTTCTCCATCATCGTCTTGATGAGAGGCATCACCTTTTTGAAACCAATAATCTTACTTACATCACTGATAGCTATCTTAGGCTGAATCTGAAGCGCTTCTACAACGAGATATTCAAAATCGTTGAGTGCCATGGAGTCGAGTACATAATCGGGCGATAGAGCGACCATTGACTCGCTGCTCAATTTCAATGCAGAAGGGAGTGACGACTGCATCACTTCTCCAAGATGGCACATATAGTACGTCTTTATCCAGTTCCAAAAACGAAGCTGAAGGTCGTTGACAATAGGCTGCTCATCGAGAATGTCCATCAAGAACTTAACCTCTACTTCAGGCACTTTCTCCGAGATGGCGATGACGAGGCCCGAGAGTATCTTAGTCTTCCCGAACTGCACTGCAACTCTTTGCCCCACCCGGATGACATCATTCAAGGCATAGGGTACCCTATAGGTGAAAGCACCGGGGACAGGTATCGGAAGGAGTACATCCGCGAATAATGTGATACGCTCTTCAGTCATGGTATCAATGAGAGTTAACCGTCGTATAGCCAATCAGTTCATCGTAGCCTTTTACCGCATTAAAATAATATAGATAGAGATGGTAGACGTTATTCGTTTCCCAGTGGTTTCCAGCGGTCAGCTCTGTCGACACGACACCCGTTTCACGGTCGGCCGTGACAAACATGAAATTATAATAGCCCTGTTTCAGCAACATCTGACAGAGATATCCGCCCAGCTGGTAGTCGTATTCCATACGGTTGCGGTCGTTGTACACCCAATCGTTGATAGCCCCCATCACATAGACATCCTCGTGAGTAAGAGGAGCGGGCCAACGAAGGAAGATATTTACCCATGCGTAATCCGCTTCAGTGGCCGTTTCGCGACCTTCGTTTGCGATATATATCACTTTCTCGCCATGAATGTCTTCGTAGGTAACATAAGGCTTACGAGCACGCGATTCACAAGGAGCATAGTCGACAACATAGTAGTCATCTGTTTGATATATTCGTGCTATATTTTCCATCTGATAATAGAAGTTACTGAAGTTGAGGCGTTGAAATTGGTTAGTAGCTTCGAAGACGGTTTGAGGATTGTGTTCGTATGAGATGTAGTCGGGGAAGACAAAGCTTGGCTTTAGGTATTCCGAAGCATTATCCCAACGACCGTTTTGACGGATGGTGAGGTTGGTATATTGTTGAACGTTACTTGTCATGATATTGGGCATGACGGCCTGGATATTGAGTTGTTGATGGGTATTGGAGAGTGTGAGGTCATCGGCATAGCGGGGGATGGTGACATCTAGGGTAGCTTTTTCGTCATACACCATAAAGCGACGGGTAAAGTAGATTTCGTCTTCGGTAAGTTCATCGCCATAGACGATGAGGAGGTAGTTTCCGGAGAGGATGGGGAGCATATCGGCTTCGGGAAACACGAGTTCATAATGAGCATATTCGATGAGGGTATTGCGTGAGAATTCGAAGTTATCGATACGGCCGTAGTCGAATCCAGTGGCATAGGTAAGGCGTTGAAGGTCGGACGGATACCAGTCGTGGGTGCAATGGATAAAGGTATAGTTAAGGGGTTCAGCCTCATTACCGAGGAGGTCGAACTGAAGGGTCAGTCGATTGGTGGTATAGTCGATTGGGATGACAGGTTCTTTAGTAGGTTCGCCATCGGCATAGAGAAGAACGGTCATGACTTCGGGTTTATAGTCGAGGTTTCCGCAAAGCATATCGAAGTCCTGGGCGAACAGCGAGGACGACAGGAAGCAGAGCAGGGCTATGAAGGAGAGATATTTCATGGCAGTATGATTTTGAACGCACAAAAATACAATTAATTTCCTACCTTTGCCGCAAAGAAAAGACATGTCAAAAATCATCAAGATAAAGCGAGGGCTGGACATCAAGATGCGGGGCGAAGCTATGCTTACCATCGAGGAGGTCCACCCCACATCTGTGGCCATTCAGCCCACTGATTTTATTGGAGTTACGCCTCGGCTGTTAGTGCAAGAGGGCGCTTCGGTTGAGTTAGGGACTCCCCTATTCCAAGACAAGCACGATGAGAGGATTCTGTTTTGTTCGCCAGTGGCGGGTGTCGTTAAAGAGATTCGTCGTGGTGAGAAGCGGCGTCTTGAAGCTGTCGTCGTAGAGCCGAGCCTTTGTGCCGATGCTTCCACACAAGAAAAGTTTAACTTTGAAGCCAAGCCTCAGACTCGTGAAGAAATCATAGCATTGATGCTTGCGAACGGACTTTGGCCTTTTGTACGGCAGCGCCCCTACTCCACCATAGCCAATCCCGACCAGATGCCGAAGGCATTTTGGATTTCTGGGTTTGACACAGCGCCTTTGGCTCCCAACATCGATTTTATTGTAGAACAGGCCCCACAGTCGTTTCAGAAAGGGCTGGATGTTCTTTCCATCCTGTCGGGAGGGAACGTGCATCTTGGCATAAAGTCAGGCGAGAAAGGCACTCAATCCACAGCACTGCTCAAAGCGAAAAATGTTGAGATTCACCTTTTCGAGGGCCCTCATCCTGTCGGAAATATCAGCACTCAAATCAACAAGATTTGTCCCATCTCGAAGGGAGAAGTCATCTGGTATTGTTCACCTCAAGATGTCATCACGATTGGACATTATTTTCTCACAGGCGAACTAGACTTCACGAGAACCTATGCCTTTGCCGGGACATCAGTGATTCAGCCCCATTACTACAGGACTTGTTTAGGCACCTCTGTTGGAAACATATGCAATGTTACCGACCACACTCGTCTCATCAGCGGCAATGTCCTTACGGGCAAGAAAGTGTCGGAAAACGATTTCATAGGGTTTTATGACACCATGTTGACTGCCATTCCAGAGGGAGACAATCGTCAGGAGATTTTTGGTTGGATGTGGCCCGGGTTCAAGAAACTCAGTTTTTCCAGGACCTATCCATCGGCTTTTGTCCCTTCATTTCTGAAACCAAGGGTAGAACTCGACACCAACATGCATGGTGAAGAACGGCCTTATGTGATGACGGGAGAGTTTGAGAAGATATTTCCTTTCGACATCTATCCACTGCAGCTCATCAAGGCATGTATCGTAGAGGATATCGACTTGATGGAAGCTTTGGGCATCTATGAAGTCGATGCCGAGGATTTTGCACTTTGCGAGTTCATCGACACCTCGAAGACCAATATTCAAGAAATCATCCGTAAGGGATTGGAACTCTTGCGTAAAGAAAACGAAGGAGGGTAAATCATCATGGGAAAGCATTTATTTAGAGATTTCTTTGTTGCGAAGGATAGCGAGCGTGGTTCTTGGAAATCACGTGTTGGAGGCCTTCGTCACTACGTTGATAGAATTAAGCCTGATTTCGTGAAAGGAGGTCGTTTCAGTTGGTTACAGTCGACCTTCGAAGCTTTTGAGAGTTTTTTATTTGTCCCTGACACCACTACCCAAAAGGGCTGTCACATCCGGGATGCCGTTGACTTGAAGCGCACGATGATAACCGTGGTAGTCGCCTTGATGCCTGCTGTGTTGTTCGGCATCTGGAATGTTGGCTATCAGCATTTCTTATCCTTAGGCGAGGCGGTAGGTTTCTGGAAGATGTTAGGGTTTGGACTAGCTCAGACGGTTCCGACCTTTGTGGTCTCGTATGCTACGGGACTATTTATAGAGTTTTTGTTTGCCCAGGTACGTCACCACGAGGTCAACGAAGGTTATCTGGTGACAGGTATGCTGATTCCATTGGTGTTACCTCCACATGTGCCATTGTGGATGGTGGCGTTAGCCACAGCCTTTGCCGTCATCATCGGCAAGGAAGCCTTTGGTGGCACGGGCATGAACATCGTCAATCCGGCTCTGACGGCAAGAGCCTTTTTATTCTTCTCCTACCCTTCGGTCATGTCGGGCGACAAAGTGTGGATTGCCAAAATGGCTGACGGATGCACAGGACCTACCCCATTGGGACAACTGGCCAACGGCATCACCAATGACCTTCCGTCGGTGTGGACATTGATATGGGGTGGCATTCCAGGCAGTCTCGGCGAGACCTGCAAGATTGCCATTTTATTAGGAGCCATTTTGTTATTAATCACTGGCATTGCCAGTTGGAGAATCATGCTTTCGGTCTTTGCCGGAGGCATAGGCATGGGACTTTTGTTCAACCTCATCGGCGGCAGTGCCTATATGGAAATACCTTTCTACTATCATCTGTTGATGGGAGGCTTTATGTTTGGTGCTGTCTTTATGGCCACTGACCCTGTGACGGCGCCTCAGACCAATAAAGGCAAATGGATTTATGGCTTCCTCATCGGAGCCTTTGCGGTGTTGGTACGTGTGGTTAATCCAGCCTATGCAGAGGGCATGATGTTATCCATCCTGCTGATGAACGTTTTTGCACCATTGATTGACCACTGTGTCATCGCTCAAAATATTCGTAAACGTAAAAAACGCATGGCATGAACACACGATATATCTTCCGGTATGCAGCTATCCTTGTCATCATTGTGGCGGCACTACTCTCTGCCGCAGCGATGTTATTGGCGCCGTTCCAGCAGCAAAACAAGGACAACGAAAAGCGCAAGAACATTCTCAATGCAGCTGGCATTGAACTCGCTGAAGGCGAAAACATTCAAAAGTGTTTTGAAAAGCATTGCAAGTCGATGGTGCTTCTCGATGGAAAAGGGAATCTCGTCGATAAGAGCGGTAAGGCCTTCAATGTGAACATCAAGGATGAGTTGTACAACAAGGAGCAAGGCAAGGAATATCATCTACCCTTGTTTGTCATCAACGATGGGATGCGTGACATCAATGTTATTCCGTTGTCGGGCACTGGTCTCTGGGGAGGAATCTGGGGTTATATCGCCATTGCAAACGACGGCAATACGGTAGTTGGAGCTAATTTCGACCATGCTTCGGAGACTCCAGGCTTAGGTGGCGAAATCACTTCATCCGCCTTCCAGAGTCAGTTCGCAGGAAAGACTATCCGTGATAATGGAGTATTTGTCTCCATCAAGGTACAGAAAGGCGGTATCATGACTTTGCCTGAGAAGCAACGAGCGCATGCCGTTGATGCCATCAGTGGTGGGTCCATCACCTCGAAAGGCGTCGATGAGATGATTTTCAATGTGCTGAGTCTCTACAAGCCTTATTTAGATAAATGCAATAGAAATAATTAAAGGAATACAATAATAATATGGTATCTTTTAAGAAATTAGTAATAGACCCTATCCGCAAGGCCAATCCAATCACGGTATTGGTATTGGGGATATGCTCATGTCTTGCCGTGACGGCCAAATTAAAGCCCGCATTAGTGATGGGCATTTCCGTGACGGTGGTGACGGCCTTTTCGAATTTAATCATTTCGTTGTTACGAAAGGGCATTCCATCGCGAATCCGCATCATCGTACAGTTGGTGGTAGTGGCCACATTGGTGATTCTGGTCGACCAGTTTTTGAAGGCATTTGTATATGACGTAAGCAAGCAGCTGTCGGTCTTTGTGGGTTTGATTATCACGAATTGTATTGTGATGGGACGTTTGGAAGCCTTTGCCATGTCGCATAAACCATGGGAGTCGTTTTTGGATGGATTAGGCAATGGGTTAGGTTATACTGTGATATTACTGATTGTAGCCTTTTTTAGAGAGCTATTGGGGTCGGGTACCTTGTTTGGGTACCGTATCATCCCACAGGGAATGTATGAAGCAGGCTATCAAAACAACGGTTTAATGATATTACCACCGATGGCATTGATTATCGTGGGGGCTATCATATGGATTAGAGGTAATAAAGAAAACGCAAAATAGGGTATCATGTTCGGCATATTCATCAAATCGGTTTTCATTGACAACATGATCTTTGCCTATTTCTTGGGCATGTGTTCATATTTGGCCGTGTCGAAGACGGTGAAGACCAGTTTTGGTTTAGGTTTAGCGGTGACGTTTGTATTGTTGGTCACGGTACCCATCAACTATTTAGTCAACAAATATCTGTTGATGCCGGGAGCCTTATCGTGGATTAGTCCGGCATTTGCTACTGTTGACTTAAGTTTCTTGAGTTTTATCATATTCATTGCCATCATTGCCTCGATAGTACAGATTTTGGAGATGGTTATTGAGAAATACAGTCCCGCGTTATATGCATCGTTGGGCATCTTTTTGCCTTTGATTGCGGTAAATTGTGCCATTTTAGGATGTTCCTTATTCATGCAGGAGCGAGGATTTCATCATGTTGGTGAGGCAGCAGTATACGGTCTTGGTTCGGGTTTAGGATGGCTTTTAGCGATAGTGGGCATAGCAGCCATCCGGGAGAAGATTCGGTATTCCAAGATTCCGAAGGCTTTAGAAGGAGTTGGAATTGCCTTTATCATTACAGGGCTCATGGGCATTGCGTTTATGGCATTCTTAGGAATAAAGTTCAGTTAGGAGTTAGGTTAATAGATTAGAAACGAAAAGGTATATTATATGAATCATACTACCATCGTCATATTACTGAGCATTGCGGTCTTTTTGATTGTGGTGATGCTTTTGGTTGGCATCTTGATATGGGTGCGGAATAAGATTGTGCCGAAGGGTAAGGTGAAGATACGCATCAATGGAAAGAAGGAGTTGGAAGTTGCCCCTGGGGGCTCATTATTGTCGACATTGGCTGAGGAGCATGTATTCTTACCTTCGGCTTGTGGTGGCAAGGGTTCCTGTGGTCAATGCAAATGTCGTGTTGTGGAGGGAGGAGGCAGCATTTTACCAACTGAGAAAGGATTTTTCAATCGCAAGCAGATACAGGACCACTGGCGTTTAGGCTGTCAGGTGAAGGTCAACGAGGATTTAGGGATTGTGGTTCCTGATTCTGTATTAAATGTCAAGAAATGGGAGTGTGAGGTCGTATCGAATCATAATGTAGCGACTTTTATCAAAGAGTTTGTTGTGCGTTTGCCAGAGGGTGAGACGCTGGATTTTGCAGCAGGAGGTTACATTCAGGTATATGTACCAAAGGTTACCGTCGACTATAAAGACATCGATGTTGACGAAGAATATCGTGAAGATTGGAACAAGATGGGATTATGGGATTTGAAGATGGTAAACCCAGAACCTCAATTTAGGGCCTATTCGATGGCCAACGCCCCGAGCGAGGGGAATATCATCATGCTGAACGTTCGTATCGCTACGCCGCCGTTTGACCGCAAAAAAGGAAAATTTATGAATGTCAGTCCGGGCATTTGTTCTTCCTATATCTATTCTTTGAAACCTGGCGACAAAGTAACCATCAGTGGACCTTATGGAGAGTTCAGGGTAAAAGAGACCGACAAGGAGATGATGTTCATTGGTGGCGGAGCAGGTATGGCGCCTATGCGTTCTCAGATTTTTGACCAGGTTAAGACACGGAAAACGAATCGCAAGGCTTCATTCTGGTATGGAGGAAGGTCATTGCGCGAGTTGTTCTATGTTGAGGACTTCGAGCAGTTGGCAAAGGAGAATGAGAATTTCAGTTTTCATATAGCATTGTCGGAGCCTAAAGCGGAGGATAATTGGACAGGGGATATCGGGTTCATTCACAATGTGATATACAAGAACTATTTGAAAGACCATCCAGAGCCAGAGGAGATTGAGTATTATCTCTGTGGGCCGCCGATGATGATAGCATCCGTTTTAAAAATGCTGGATGAGTTGGGAGTCCCAGAAGAAAATATTCTTTACGATAATTTTGGGAATTAGCGATATTCAAAAAATAATGTATCTTTGCAAAATAATCATAATGGGAATATGAAAAAGATAACGTACCTATTTGGCATTCTATTATTGAGCATTGGTTTTGAGGCTTCTGCACAGATTATTGGCAGAAATGTACCGGCCCCAAGATGGAAAGACCCAATACCTCAAAAGAACACATATATCGGAATTAAAGGTGGAGTGAACATGGTTGGTCTCGTATATCAAGGCAAAAATCTACCAACGATGTACGACTTTTCACTACCAAGAATCCCCGAACATTTAATTGGGGGTATCTTTGCCGAAAGATCACTTCCTAAATACAGTTACGGCTTTGAATTGGATTATTTGTTCATTGCCTCAGGGAGTGAGGATTACCATCTATACGACACGGCACAAATTGTCACAGCTCGTATTCCTTTGCGATTAAAGATAGGTTCGAACGAAGGTTTTACGCCATACATTTTTGCAGCACCTACTCTGAGCACCTGTCAAAACATTATTGATTCCACGTGTTGCATCACTCATTATGGAAGTACAGAAATGTTATGGGGAATTCGGAACACGAAAGAATTCGATTTTGGGGTTACTGCCGGTATAGGATTCGACAGCAAGATTCAAATGCGTTATTACCATATTTTAGTCCGTGCAGAAGCGGCATACAATTATGGAATACGTGATATGTTTAATGAGCACTTCTTTGAAAACAAGAGATATTTAAGAGGATTAGAAGCCAGCATTAGCATAGGTTTCCCGCTGAAGCGAAGCGATGACTCGAGTAACTCTTGGACGAGAGCAGCATACAGAAAAGCACGCCGTTAAGCGTGCTTTTCTTTTTTATTACAGGTTCGAAGTAATTTCTTTTTGTATCTCTACAAACTCTTCTGGTGAGAGTTTGAGATGCTCTTTTTTGAAGTCCAAATCGCCTTCATTGGTGATAGGAACGAGATGGATATGTGCATGAGGAACTTCGAGGCCAATGACGGCGACGCCAATGCGTTTACAAGGCATAGCCTTTTCGATGGCGGCAGCCACATGTTTGGCAAAGATCATCATTTCGCCGAGTTCAGCATCATCGATATTGAAGATATAATCGGTCTCATGTTTAGGGACGACAAGGGTGTGTCCTTTAGAGAGGGGGTTAATATCGAGGAATGCGAAGAACTTATCGTTTTCAGCGATTTTATAGCAAGGAATTTCACCTTGGATGATGCGTGAAAAGATAGTAGCCATAATTAGCGTGATATTTCAAGAATTTCGAAAAGCATCTTACCAGCAGGGACCATGATTTCAGCTATTTCGCCTACTTTCTTGCCGAGGAGACCTTGGCCGATAGGTGAATTGATAGAAATCTTGCAAGCCTTAAAGTCTGCTTCTTTTTCAGGTACGATGGTATAGGTCATCGTCATATTGGTCTTCGTATTCTTGATTTTGACGATAGAATAGAGCAGGACTTTAGAAGTATCAATCTTCGATTCGTCGAGGATACGGGCGTTGAAGATAAGATCTTGAAGGTCGGCGATTTTAGCTTCAAGGAGACCTTGAGCTTCTTTAGCGGCATCATATTCAGCATTTTCCGACAAATCACCTTTATCGCGAGCTTCAGCGATAGCTTGGACGATACGAGGACGTTCACGGAGGATGAGGTCATCGAGTTCGTCTTTTAATCTTTGTAACCCTTCGGGGGTAAAATATTTAATTTCTGACATAGTATTAGATTATTATAAACTTAAAAAGAGACCCTTACCGAGATAAGGGTCTACTTTTATAAAACGCTGCAAAGATACTAAAATTATCTCAATGGCGCAACGCCATTAGAAAATAAGTCTAGCACCAACGCTATGGGTACCGCTGTAGTTATAGGTCTGACGGAACGAATAATCGACAGCGAACTTAGGAGCATCTTCTTTCTTCGAGATTGGAATCTGGAAGGAGCAACCTGCGCTGAGGCCTCTATTGAGGTTCATGCATTCCTCATCTTCGATACCGCCGAAGATACCTTTTTCGAAGGTATAACCAGCGCGGAGGAGGAAGTATTCTCTCCATGCGTACTCAACACCAGCGACGATTTGGTCTTTGGTGAAGGAGTTGGAGATGAAGTTACCAGCAAGGGTGAGGCGTGACATTTCGAAGTGGAAGTCATAAGCAGCAGCGATGCTGAGTTGAGTTGGCAATTCGAATTGGTCAGCGCGTTGGATGATGGTATGTTGGAGAGAAGTACCAGTCTGCAAGAATGCTTTGAATGACAGACCGTCACCAGAGAACTTCATGGTAGGTCCAATGTTCTTCAGGGTGATACCGAAGTGAACATTGTCGAAAGGACCGGTGACGTATTGGATACCAGCATCGAGAGCGACACCAGTAGCGCCCATGTTAGCGATGGACTCGCTGATGATCTTCAAGTTGAAGCCGCCGCTGATACTGTTAGAGAAGGTCTTTGCGAATGCGAGGTTGATGTTCATGAGGTTTGGTTCGAAAGTACCGATACCACCATCAGGAGCTTCAACGGTAGTTTCCATAATCTCACCGATGTTGAAGGACATGAAGGAGAGACCGAGGACGCTTGATTCGCCAACGCGGGCTAAGAGACCGAAAGATGAAATCTTAATGTCGGAGCCAGCAAGCCAATCGGTATGTGAGAAGTTAACATCAAGGCTTGTGATGCCGCTGATACCAGCGACATTACCCCAGATGGCTTCGGTGCCCTTCACGAAGGACATACCGGCGTTACCCCAACCTGAGGAAGCAGCCCATGGGTTGATGAGAAGTTCTGCACAACCAGCCTGACCTGAACGGTCTTCATTACCTGCGAATGCTTGAGGAGCGTTGATTCCGAGAAGGAAAGCAAGGCTCAATGCTATATATCTAAATGATTTCTTCATGATTCTGATATTTTTAAAAGTTCGCATTTACATTTATTAGAAGGTATTCAGGTCGATTTGACGCATTGCACCAAAGAATTTAATTGTACGTTCACCACCGCTGGTGTTATCCTTGACGTGAATCAGGTAGAAGCCTGATGCAACAGGAGTGTTGGCGAAGTTGGTGAGATCCCAGTCGATGTTAGGCTCTTGGTTGTCTTTCTTGAACTGACGGACCTTAGTGCCGCTGAGGGTGAAGATAGTCACCGTACAGTTGTCAGGAAGGTTCGTAATCTTGACATTGTTGGTAAGAGCGTTAGCTTCGTAGGTTGAATAAGCGTAGTATGGGTTAGGAACGATGGTAATCAGATCGAGATCGCTCTTGGTCTTTTCAGGATCGTTATGAACTGCATTCAGACCTTCGATTGAGAATCTGTACTTAGGCATCATGTTGTTGATGTCAAGTTCAGGATAAACTGAATCGAGTTCGGTGAAAGCATAACCAGCTGCATAAGGTTTAGCAAGACGGATGCGGATGCGAGCATCGTTGCCTTCTGGCAGCCATGTAGTACCTTCGACACCCATTGGCATACCGACATACATACATTGACGATAGAAGTAGACACCTACAGCCTGGGCAACACTGTTGTTTGCGCCCTGCATGAACTTCAATGCATTGAAGAGGTAACGACCACCATCGTATGCAGGTGAGTTGAATTCTTTATAAGGTGATGAGTTCGGGATATCATCAGGAGTATCCATTCCCCAAATATAAACGAAGTGCTTACCACCCATGACAGGGTCATTGTCAATTTGACGGAAGATAGCAGGGTCATAGTTTTGAGAATAGTCACCATACTGTTCTTCAACGGTAGCCTTCAGTAACGCTGGAGGATTGAACTGCATGTCACGACCGTTAAGGTCTTCGAGATATGAGTCTTCACCATACATCAGATTGAGACGAGCACCTGATTCAACGTCAATTGCATAGCCTGGGAACCAACCCATACCTTGAGCGGCGATGAAGTTAGGATCGTTAGGATCGTCGGAGCCTGCAGTAGGATCAGCCTGCCAATCGCCTTGATAGAAGTTACCATCCTGGTCGATTGATGGAGCCTTACGGAGGTTGAATCTCTTAGCACCATTCTGTGAGAGCTTGTCATCCATACACATTTCAATGACAGGGCAACGAGTCCACTTCGAGCGGTCTGCTGTGAGGACGATATCAATGCTAGTGAGTCTTGAGAAGTACTTCTCGTAACGTGAGTTGGACATGTAGACAGGACCAGGGTTGGTTGAGAAGCCTTGCTTTGTGAAGGAGCAGAGGTTGTAAGGAGCCCAAGTTCTGTTAGCAATCTTTTCGTAGTCTTGACCTGGGTCGAAAGGCTTATTGGCTGACATGTTATAGTCGGAATTTGCCTTATCATCTTGGTCGACATAGGTACCAGAACGAATCCAGTCAATAACTGAACCAGGAATATCCTTATCACGGATACCGTCTAACCACTGGTTCGTGCTATCCTGGAAGGTCAGTGAAGAAGTAAGCACACCATTGTGAGGAGCGATAACTTCGTATGCAGTGTGCCATGCGTTGTCGTCGTAGTACTGACCAACAACATTAGGACCGATAGGATACTGCTGGGTGATGGAGACAGAGATACCGCGGTCGATAAGCATCTTTTCGTCGGTATAGACGGTGGTGGTATCGCATTCGATGGTATCGCCATTTTCGAGGTCAATCATCTTCCAGTGTGAAGCCATACGCATTGCAGAGTCACCGAAGATAGAGTTATCGGTAGTGACGCCGTGTGAATAGCTTTCGAACAGGGTGTCGAACCAAAGTTCATAAGTGGTGGTCTTCACATTCAATGGGTCGATAATCTTAACATCCAGAGGACCGTAACCAACTTTATAGGTTGGGTGATAGATGATAGGATAGTCTGGGTGACCAAAGACGATCTTGTTGCTGTCAGCGTCGTAGCTGTTAGCAAGTTTCTTAGCGAAGAGTTCGTCGATAGATTCCTGAGTAAGTTCGATTTCGTTACCGCCGTTACCTTGACCAACGAGACGGGTGATAGAAGGTTTGTCACCATATTGGCAATTGATAACAGTACCATTGACAATCTTATGAGGAACTGCTGAGTAGCAAGAAATGTTCTTACGACCTTCGAGGTAAGGTTTCATCTGACCATAGAGGCCATACATGTCGCCAGGTTCCTGTGAATAATCCATGTAGTTGTTGTAAGCGTAAGCAACAGCCATGAAGTAGTAGGTCTTGTGGTTGACAAGGTTTGGATTATCGGTTGATGAGAACTGGTCGGTAGTGACAACGAAGCTGTGGGTAATACCACCATCGGCACCGTCAACTTTCAGTGAAGGAACGTTTGCACCAATATAGTCATCCCATTCGTAGTTGACCATCTTAGAAACATTGTTCTTAATATCGCACTGGAAAATCAGACGAGCTTTAGCGTTATCGCTGAGTTCATCGGCACCGACTTCGCCATTGACGAGTTGATATACCTTATAACCTTCGAAACGATAGTAACGGTCGCATTCGATGGTTTGGGTGGTATCGTCAGGACGATATTCTGGAATTTCAGGATCGAGTTCGGTATAACCTTCTCTATAGTTGTTAGAGATAGAAGTATTTGACAGATAGATGATAAGTTGTTGGTCGAGCTCACGGATGGTGAGGTCAGGAGCGTTAGGACCATCGATGACTTTGAAGCAGTTATCGAAGAGGGCCTGGCACTTATCGTCGGTGACGCGGAGGAGTTCCACAGAAGCCCAAGGACCACCAGAGGTAGCACGAGCCCACGGCACACCGAAGGTAATGTAGTTAACAGCACCTGGCATCAGGGTGAAAGGACCAGCTGACTGCATGAAACGACGGTCGTTAGGAGTGTTACCAACTTGTTCTTCAGTCCAGAATTTACCATCCTGGTTGTAGCCATCGTTAGGTTTCACACCACCGGTACCCCAGTTCCAAGGGTCAGTGTCGCCTGGGAACATGAAGTCGCAAGCAGGGCCAACGACGCCAGTTGAACCAGGATAAGCGTTACCACCATACAACATCTTGTTACCGTCTCTCCAAATACCTTGAAGCATCAGGTAAGTTTCAGCTGCATTGTCTGGGTCGCACCATGCGCAAGAACCATTATCGTGATAGAGGAAACGTCTCATACCGAAACGTTCATCATCGACGATACCGTTACCGAAGTTAACACCATTGATGGAGGCGTCGACGATTTGGGTATAGCCCGTGGTATCGTAAGTGATGCTGGTGGTATCACCAGTAACAGGATCGATATGATAGTTAGTCTGGATAGTGTAAGCGTACTTAGGGTTGTCGAGACCATCGGCATCCATATAAGGACCCTGGAAGAAGTCGACACCTACCGCTGGAGGTTGGTCACCATAAGCTTCAGGTTCACCGCTACCATCGATAGCGTTACCGTTGTAACCGAAGCCGAGACCACGACGGACGTCGCAACCTACGAAGTCGTCCCAACCATAACCGAGGTCAACGTCGGTCCAAGGTGAGAAGTAAGTACCGGTGAGTTCATAAGTTGAACGGTTGATGATTTCGTAGCTGCAGAACGACATGTTGTTGATTTCATCGTTTGTAGCGAAAGCGAAAGCTTGACCGCGGATTTCGAGACCGATAGCAGCACCATTGGATTCGGTGTGTGAGTTACCTTTATCGTTGAACACCCACCACAGGGTTTGGTCACCTTTCAGGACCTGGTCGGCAAGAATAGAACCATGGATGAAGTCTTCATATTCTTCGTCCATTGTCGGAATCTTGGTGTGGCAAAGTTCGTTATCGATATCGTAGTATGGATAGTCACCAGCCATTGGGTTATATTCGCCATCGCCGTCCTTATCATAGAAAGGAGCGAGATAGTGGCTCATATTAGTGGTAGTACCACCAACAATTTCTGGGTGAGCTGGCCATTGCTCGATGCTCTTAGGAATGCTGTAGCCTTCCACAGGAGAATAGACACCGTTAGCGTCGAACTGGTTAAGGAATTCGTCGACTTCTGCACGGGTGATCTTGAAGATCTGGTCCCAAGCAGCGCAAGTGACATCATCGATAGCAGCAGAACCGTCAGTAGTAAGAGGTCCAGTCCAGAAGTCATTACCATCTTGACGGAAACGTACAGCGGCGCACTTTAACTGGTTGTTGACGTCAACACCAGCGATCCAAAGTGAACCAGCGAAGAGGGAGGTAGCAGAACCGTTAGCTGGGATGTAGTATTTGGAACCAGTTCCACTTGGGAGGTCCCACCACATATCACCACCTGCGTTAATACGAGTTCTGACGTTGTTGATGTTCAGCCATTCGAAAGCAGCGGATGGAGAACAACCGGCTGTAGTCTGTTTCAAGGAACGGTAGTTACCGCCTTGTTTGTCTTTTCTGGCTTCAGCCATTCCAGGATTTGTAACACCCGCAATGAGGAGTGCGACAAACAGTAAACGTACTATATTCTTCATATTATGTGTGATTTTTCGTTATAAATCTACGTTCGTACCTATCATTAGAAGTTAAAGCTAAAGCCGACTCTAATCTGGCGTGGGGTTGAATAGTGACCGCCGCCGTTGACATAGATCTGATACATCTGGATGAAGGCTTGAGGATCGAGCTGTGAGCTGATTTGCTTTTGCCATTCAGGAGCGGTGAGGTAACCATCATCGTCAGCGTTACCAGTAGCACTGTAAACGCTCATGATGTTCTTGGAGTTGAGGAGGTTGAGGACCTGGAGATAGACGTTGACGAAGCAATCGTGACCAGTCTTACCTTCTTTTCTACCACCGAGGGTGAAGTCGAAGTCCTTATCGGCACGGAGGTCGAGACGGAAGGATGCAGGCATTCTTGAACCGTAGTAAGTACCTTCGAGGAGGTTGCTACCACCAGAGATAGGTGATGAAACTTTACGAGCTGCGGTGTAAGGAGTACCTGAACCACCATTGAGGGTCAGAGAGACACCTGCATTGGAGAGAACCTGCAGAGGAGTCTTGCCTTCGCGGTTGATGACAGGACCATCATATTTCTTACCTGAACCGAAGCGGTAGTCGAGCACGAGGTTGAAGCTGTGACGACGGTCTTCGCTGGTTGGGAAGGTTGATCTGAGGTTAGGAACACCTGCGTTAATCAGAGCAGCTGCGGTAGTGGTAGAAGCACCGGTCATGTTAGCATACTGGAGAGTATAGCTTGCACGGACACGGACGTTCTTGGTTCTACGGAGGTCGTATTCAGCGGTGAGACCCTTAACAGTACCAAAGTCGAGGTTGCTGAAGGAGCTGTAGTCCTTAGGATAAGCACCGGTGAGACGGAACATCTGAATCATGTTACGGATTTCACGATAGTAAGCCGTAATGGTGAGAGATGAGGTATTGGTGACCTTCTGGGTGAAACCGAGTTCATAGTCAATGGTCTGAGCAGGCTTCAGGTTAGGATTAGCCAGGGTACCTGACACATCGCTGAAGTAGTAGTAATACAGAGGGCTCAGGAAGTATGAACTGGTAGGACGCTGAGTCAGCACATCGTAGTGAGCGAAGAACAAAGCTTCGTCGGAGATTGGGAATGAGAAGGAGATACGAGGCATGATGTTCCACTGAGGCTTGTAGTCTTCGAAGGACTCCATGTCGACTCTGTTCTGGTCTGCATTCTTAACCCATGGAGAAATACCGGAACCCATATCGAGAGTGGTAGGGTCGGAGATTTCAGCACCGGCTTCGTTGTACCAAACGTTACCATAACGGTAACCGACGATCTTGTTGATATCACTGATCTTGTTAACATAGATAGCATAGTCATCACCGATGTTGCTTGGAACGTCGATTTGTTCACCGGTAGGAAGGGTGATGTGACCATTCTGAGCTTTATCACCAACAGTGTAGTAATCGTAGATGATATAAGGATCTCTGAGGACATACTGGTTAGCGTCGAAACGGTCGGCACGGACACCTATATTAAATATAAGGTCTTTGAAAGCGAACTTATCCTGGATATAACCGGCAGTGTAGATAGGCTGGCTGGAACCAACAGGACGAGTATAGAAGGTATTGCCATTCTCGTCAGTCTTCGTTTCGGTGAAGAACTGTTCGAGGGTTGGACGTTCGTTCCACTTTTGTTTCTGTCCATCGTAGGTATAACCATAGTAATAAACGTAGAAGCTACCGTCACGGGTCAGTTCTTCAGGGGCAAACATGCTGATGTCGAGACCGCCATTGACGTGACCTTTCTGGAGGTTACCGTCTGCGTCGTAGTACATAATGGAATTATCGTTGAAGTTATAGGAGTCGATGAGGATGTATTCGAGACCATCAACATCGAGGCCCATAGCAGCACGCAGGTTAGCGTCGAACACATACTGTGATTCGCCGTCATAGAGTCTGTGAAACATAACGGTATCAACGAAACCATCGTGGCTGACAGCATATGGGTTATCCATATCAAGTTCCATGATGTGTGCGTTGGTGAGGTTACGCATGAGGGTCCAGTAGTTGGAGCTGTAGCTCATAGAAGAAGAGTTACGTTGTTCATACTGGAAACCGAGTTTCACTTCGTGTGAGCTTTCACCCTTACCGATGGTCATAGAAGCGTTGACGTTGACTGCGAACTGGTCGCTGACGCTCTTACCATAGGAAGACATGATAGAACCTGGAGCAGCATAGAGGCCGTAGATAGCTGATGGGCTATCACCGTTAAGCAGAGCACCACCGAGCTGGAGGTTGGTGAAGTTGTTGTAATAACCTTGTGCACCCATATCACCATAGAGGTCATAGTATCTTTCGGTGTAACGGGCAAGCAGTGGGTTGAATTCTGAAGCCTTGAACTGTACGAGAGTATCGTAGTCCCAGCTGTTGAGGACCCACACATTATTGAAGTTGTGGTAGTTCTGACCATCGACGAGGACTGAGTCAACGCTTCCAAGTTGGAAGGTAGGGGTCTTGTAGGTGGTATATCTACCGAGGTTGCCATAAGCAAAGATATTGTCCCACATATCTGGGTCGCCAGATTCGCTGGTTGAGCGAGTGTAGTCGGCCTGGATGCTGTAGTAGAAGTTACGAATCAGCGAAGGGCTTTCAGGAGCCGTGGGGAAACGCTGAGTGAAGCGGATGAAACCACGGGTAGTACCTGACTTGCTGATAGCGTTCTTGTCGGTATCAAAGAATGAGTAGGAACTGCCGAAGCTGTGACCCATTGATCTGTAGAATGAACCACCAATAGTGAGGTTGATGGTCTCAGTGGTACGGACGTTGATATTACCTGACAGGTTAATGCTGTAGTTGCTGGTATTGGTTGACAGTCTTGAATAGACGAGGTCCTCTCTCTGGGTGTAAGAAGCATTCTGGTAAGTACCAGAACCGATACCGGAGAGACGAAGAGGATTCTCTTCGATGAAGGATTGCCATTCATCAGTAGCAGTCCAGAAACCAGTAGCTGACAGAGCACCAACTTTGTTGTAAGCAAGGTCACCAGCAAGGAAGAAGCCGAGGAGAGCTGATTCAGATTTCTTACCCTTGATCAGTGGTCCCTGGAGGCTGAAACCAAGACGGTTGTGGCCATAGCCTTCAACTGAGGTTTCAAGTTCAAGACCACCACCAAAAGTACGGCTTGGGCCCTTGGTGGTCATGTTAATAATACCGCCCATAGCGTCACCATACATAGCAGGAGTACCACCGAGGATGACGTCGACCTGGTCGATAGCACCTTGAGGCACACTTGCATTACCGATGACTCTAACACCGTCGATGTAGTACACAGCGCCTTCACGAGCACCACGAATACTACCGACTTCACCGTCGTTTGAGAAGACGCCACCAACGCTGGAGGCGACACCTGCTGCAGAACGGTTAGGCAACTTAGCGATTTCCTCTGCAGTAATGGAAGCACCAGAAGTGGTGTTATCCTTAGAGATCAGAGGCACCTCATAGTCGATAACGGTGACCTCAGTCAAACTGATTGCACCACTCGTCATCTTAATGTTCCAATCCGTAATCTTGTTGGCAGGAATGATAATGCCGTTCAAGACATAGTTGTTGAAGCCGACGAAGGTCGCCTTCAAGTCGTAAGTTCCCGGAGGGATAGGGTTGATGTCATAGTTACCATCGAAATCGGAGGTAGCACCGCCAATCATCGTACCGCCTTTCTCCAAGACGATATTTGCGAATGACACTGGCTCACCCGTTTCATCGGTAACCTTTCCTTTGAGTCGTCCTTGCTGTGCCACAGCTAACGTGCACGTTGCCAGCACAATTGCAAGGGTCATTAGTAAATTTCTAAGCATACCTTGTAATTTTATGTTATACTACTTTATGTGCATTAAAAGGCTTCAAAATTACAAACTTCTAATAAGGTACACAAGAAAAATGCGTTTTTCGTGCATTTTTCTCAATATAATAATTTTTAACTTTTAGTAACCTATATGATTTTTAGTAATTTACGAAGATGGAAGGCTCTATGGTAAAGCAAGGGAAAAATTGAAAAAAGGAAGAAAATAAGGGGAAAAAGGACACCTTATTAATTAATTAGACCATCCGAGAACAGGTAGCGTCAAAGCTTCATCCTGACAATCGTATCATCTTCTAAATTGACGATTCAAACGACGGGCACGACGACGGTCAGCCTTCATCATCTTCTTCGTCTTAGGTGCTTGATGTTTATAGTGTGCCGTCTTGGCTTTTTGATATTCCTTCTGCGCCTGCTGCGACTGTCGCTCCATCTGCTTCTCTGCCTTCCGAATCGCACGCTCGGAACGACTGGTGGCACAAGAAGATAACAACAAGGAACCAACAAAAACAATGAGGAGAAGAAGATGCTTTTTCATACTATTTCAATCAAAAGTCACACGATAACGAATGACATGGTTTCGAGTTACAAATATATAGAAAAAAGATTGAAAGACAGGTTTTCTCCCATCACAAACACAGCGTAAAAGAAAACTTGTATCTTTGCGAATCATAAGATTTGCAAATCCATGAAAAAATTATTCACCATCTTAGCTCTGCTGTTGCCACTGATATTCTGTGGATGCGACGAGTATCTGGAAAACCCCAACATCCCAAAAGCTATCATCAACTTCACCATCTATCCCAATACCACTACGTACTTTGACCTGAACATCGTCAGCGGCTGGATGTATGTCACCTCTGAATACCCAAGCCGAGGCATCATCATCTACCGCTTGAGTCAAGACGAATTCAGAGCCTACGACCGTATCCCACCGAATGAACCTGATGCCTGCTGCGACAGCAATGGCAACTGCACCCGTCTAACTGTCGACTTCCCATTCGTCGTCGATGACTGCAATAATATCAAATACAACATCATCAACGGCGACATTGTGGAAGGCAATGGCATCTACCCTCTTGTACAGTATCATACAAGTTTTGATGGTAATGCCCTACATGTTTTCAACTAATAATTACTTGAATATCAAATATCTACAGACGATTTGTTGATATTCATTGAGAGAGTGAAGACGAAAAAAGAGTCATGATATTCCGTATCTAATTACTTTTGCAGCACGATTTCAGTCGTAAACTACTTTGTAATTTTAGATACTACTTAAAGACATTTCTCATCGAGTACATCCGTCTGACGTTGGATGGAAGCTTGATGGATGGCATCGAAAACGGTGGTCACCAATTCGGGGGTGAGACCGATTTCGGTGCCTGTTTTTATATGGTCATTCAGGATTTGTTTCCAACGGTCCATCTGGACAATGGTGATATTGTTCCGTTTTTTATAATCCCCAATCTGGGAAGAGATTTCCATCCTTCTGGCAAGAAGTTGCAGGAGCTCAGCATCGACATCATCAATCTCAGCACGCAAGTCAGCGAGCTCATCATGTTGGTCAGCGGCCTTCTTGATTCTTGGAATAAGGGTCGACAGCAACTGATTGAGTTGTTGTGGCGTGATTTGCTGCTGAGCATCCGTGAGGGCTGAATCAGGGTTACAGTGGCATTCCACCATTAATCCATCAAAGGCCAAGTCAACAGAAGTCTGTGCCGTCTGCTGTAACAAATCGCGACAGCCACAGATATGACTGATATCTGTTATGACCGGGACATCAAGAATTCGTTTGAGCTGTATCGGGAGTTCCCACATAGGGAAATTACGGAAAGGCGACACCTTATAATATTGGAAACCTCTATGAATCGCGGCAACATATTTCACATCGGCTTTTTGGAGACGTTCGATGGCACCAACCCAAAGGTTCAAGTCCGGTGCAACAGGGTTCTTGACAAAGACGGGGACCGTGACACCCTTGAGCACATCCGCAAGCTGCTGCATTGAAAAAGGGTTAACCACCGTTCGTGCGCCTATCCAAAGGGCGTCAATGTCATGTTTTAAAGCTTGTTCCACATGAAGAGGTGTGGCAACCTCAGTGGCGACCGGCAAGCCAGTTGCTATCTTAGCATCGTGAAGCCACCGGAGACCTTCCTCACCCCTGCCTTCAAAGGCATCGGGACGAGTACGGGGTTTCCAGACGCCACCACGAATCATGCTGACATCCGGAAGTTCGGCAAGTTGACTCGCAGTGGTGAGTAACTGCTGCTCAGACTCAACGCTACAGGGCCCTGCAATGATCAAAGGAGAGGCAGGGTGAGAGAACCAAGAGAGGAGATCTACCATATTCATCGTAATTTGTTTGCAAAAGTAACGCTTTATTGCGGATAATTCATCAAAAATCCTTTACTTTGCAGTTTGAAAATCTAGTAAACTAACCATATCGTGAAAAGAGTAGAAATTAAACAAGCCTTGCAGATGCAGGCATCAGAAGAAGAGATTACCGTAATGGGATGGGTGCGCAACAAACGTGGAAGTAAAAACGTGGCATTCATCGCTTTAAATGACGGTTCTACCATCAACAACCTTCAGCTGGTTGTCGACTTAAACGTGATTCCAGAGGAAAATTTAGCCTTGATGCACGCAGGCGCATCTTTATGGGCCAAGGGCTGCTTGGTAGCTTCCATGGGAAGCGGTCAAGCTGTCGAGTTTGCCGTTAAAGAAATTGGCTTGTTTGGACCAGCCAACCCTGAAGTGTATCCTTTACAGCCAAAGAAACACTCTCTGGAGTTCTTGCGTGACATCTCTCATCTGCGTTTCCGCACCAATACGTTCGGTGCCGTCATGCGTCTCCGCCACGCCATGGTCTTCGGCATCCACCAGTTCTTCAACAGTAAAGGTTTTGTGAACGTTCACACTCCTCTTATCACTGCATCAGACTGCGAAGGTGCCGGTGAGATGTTCCAAGTTACCACACTCGACATGAGCAATCCTCCACGCACTGAGGACGGCGCTATCGACTACAGCAAGGATTTCTTCGGAAAACCAACCAACCTTACGGTTTCTGGTCAATTAGAAGGAGAGTTAGCAGCTACTGCCTTAGGTAAGATTTATACCTTTGGTCCTACCTTCCGTGCCGAGAATTCCAACACCACCCGTCACCTAGCCGAATTCTGGATGATTGAACCTGAGATGGCATTCTACGACATTACCGACAACATGGACCTTGCCGAAGAGATGCTGAAATATTTGATTAAGTACGCTTTAGACAACTGCATGGACGACCTGCAATTCTTAAGCAAGCGTCTCCAGGAAGAAGAAAAAGGCAAGAAAGAAGAAGAAAAATCGATGGAACTCATCAGCAAGCTGAACTTCGTTCTCGAGAACGACTTCGTACGCCTGCCTTATACCGAAGCCATCGAAATCCTTCGCAACTGCAACTACAACAAGAAAGGCAAATTCCAATATCCTGTCACAGGCTGGGGCATCGACCTTCAGTCAGAACACGAACGTTACCTTGTTGAGAAACACTTCAAGAAGCCTGTCATCCTGACCGACTATCCAAAGGAAATCAAGGCATTCTATATGAAGCAAAATGAAGACGGAAAGACCGTCCGCGCTATGGACGTGCTGTTCCCTGGCATCGGCGAAATCATCGGTGGTTCTGAACGTGAGACCGACATCAATAAGATTTTGGACCGCATGCACGAAGTCGGCATTCCAGAGGATTCCATGCAATGGTACCTCGACAGCCGCCGCTTCGGTTCCGTGCCTCACTCAGGCTATGGACTCGGTTTCGAACGTCTGCTGCTCTTCATCACAGGTATGACTAACATCCGTGACGTCATCCCATTCCCACGTACACCAAAGAACTGCCTCTACTAATAAAAATGCCAGACCAGCGACTAACACAGACTCAACGTCAGGAGTTAAAACTCTCTCCTCAGCAAATCCAGCTGATGAAGCTTCTACAGCTTTCTACCTTAGAGCTCGAACAGCGCATCAAGGAGGAACTCGAAGCCAACCCAGCATTGGAAGACAGCGAAAACGGAGAAGAGAATGAAATGAATGACAACGACGCCACCAACGACGAAAGAGGGGGCGACGATGAGATGTCATCGGGCGACGAAGACAACGGCGAGAACGACGATTACAACGACGACGAAGTAAACTTCGACAAAGACGAAGAGTTCGACCTGAGCGACTATCTCCCCGACGAGGACGAATACGACTATGCCTATAAGTTACAGACTCATAACCATAGCCGCGATGACGAAGAATATCAAGCTCCTATCAGACAAGAAGATACCTTCCAAGATTATCTGATTCAACAACTTGGTTTCCACGAACTTACCGATGAGGAAGAACTCATCGGAGAAGTCATCATCGGGAATCTCGACGACAATGGCTACCTAAGCCGTCCCATCGAGAAAATCGTAAACGACCTCCTGTTCACCATGAACATCGAGACCTCTGAAGAAGAAGTCAGAAAAGTCCTGAAAATCGTCCAACAGCTGGACCCTCCTGGCATCGGTGCTACCAATCTGCAAGAATGTCTTCTCATCCAGTTAAAACGACTCCAGGATGAGAACCCATACAACGACTATAGTCTGAGCATCAAAATCATAGAAGAACACTTCGACGAATTTACCAAGAAGCATTACGATAAGATTGCAAAACGCACAGGCTCCACAAACTACCAATTGAAAGCCGCTCTTGACGAGATTCTGAAACTCAACCCAAAACCTGGCGACTCCTCCGCCTCCGGGTCGAAAAACAGTCACTACGTCATCCCCGACTTCTACGTCAACCTGCGTGGCAACAATATGGAACTATCGTTAGATAGCCGCAACAACCCTTATCTACGTGTCAACAAGCAATACGTAAAAATGCTTGGCGACTTCTCAAAAGAAAAGGAATCACGCAGCAAACAGGAAGCCGTACAGTTTGTCAAACAAAAAATCGATGGTGCCAAATGGTTCATCGATGCCCTGCAGCAACGTCAACGCACTCTCACGCTCACCATGAAAGCCATCATGGAGATGCAGGAAGAATATTTCCTCACCGGAGATGAGACGAAGCTGAAACCTATGATTCTGAAAGACATCGCTGAAAAAGTCGGCATGGATATCTCCACCATCTCGAGAGTCGCCAACAGCAAACATGTCCACACCCCTTACGGAACCTTCCCATTAAAGTTCTTCTTCAGTGAAGGCATCACTAATGAAGAAGGTGAAGAGGTTTCAACAAGAGAGATAAAAAAGATTCTTCAAGATTGTATAAACGAAGAAAATAAAGCGAAGCCTTATACTGATGAAGAGTTGATGAATATCTTAAAGGAGAAAGGATATCCTATTGCTCGTCGCACCGTAGCAAAATACAGGGAGCAATTAGGCATTCCTGTTGCACGAATGCGTAAAGAGATGTGCTAAGAAAATATCTTTTGAAAAATGCGGAGAGTTAGGAGAACAAATCTAACTCTCCGTTTTTTGTATAGCGAGTCTTGCCGAGATGCTTATAGGCGAGTTCTGTGCATTCGCGTCCACGAGGAGTGCGCATAATGAAGCCTTCTTGGATAAGGAAAGGCTCACACACATCTTCAACCGTACCTGGATCTTCGCCTACTGCAGTAGCAATGGTGTTGATGCCGACTGGTCCACCTTTGAATTTGTCGATAATGGTTGAGAGAATCTTGTTATCCATATCGTCGAGACCATGTTCATCGACGTTGAGAGCGGCAAGACCTATCTTGGCTATTTCGACATTGATATTTCCATCGCCTTGAATCTGGGCAAAGTCACGGACGCGACGAAGGAGAAGATTGGCAATACGCGGTGTTCCGCGACTGCGTCGAGCAATCTCATAGGCTGCATCGTCATCGATAGGCACTTTCAAGATGCCGGCGGAACGTTTCACAATGCCCGACAAGGTCTTGGCATCATAATATTCAAGACGAAGATTGATACCAAAACGAGAACGAAGAGGAGCCGTAAGAAGTCCTGAACGGGTAGTAGCGCCGATAAGTGTGAATGGGTTGAGTGCAATCTGGATGCTACGTGCATTCGGACCGGATTCAATCATGATATCGATGCGATAATCTTCCATGGCAGAATAAAGATATTCTTCCACGACGGGACTGAGACGATGAATCTCATCAATGAAGAGCACATCGTTAGGTTCGAGACTGGTAAGAAGTCCTGCAAGGTTTCCGGGCTTATCGAGGACAGGTCCAGAGGTCATCTTCATATTGACGCCGAGTTCATTGGCGATGATATGCGACAAGGTGGTCTTTCCCAGACCCGGAGGGCCATGGAGGAGTGTATGGTCGAGGGCTTCACCACGCTGTGCGGCAGCCTTGACGAAGACACGGAGATTGTCGACCACCTGTTTCTGGCCTGCAAAACTCTTGAATCCATCAGGTCGCAGCACATTCTCAAGGTCTTTTTCTGCCTTGGAGAGATGGGAGCCGGTTGCATCGAGGTTCGTATTCATATCAGGTATTTTCGGTGCAAAGATACATCATAATTCAAAATGTTTCAAAATAAATAAGTATCTTTGTCGCCCGAAAGAGACACAACCATGAAGAGAATCTTGTTAATAGCTTTGATATGTTCCTGTGCTTTGATAGCAAATGCACAGCGTCGCGGGTCATTGAATGTTGACCAGGACAGCAGAATCGAGAAGCTGATAAAGAAGCAGCAGTCGCTTTATGCCCTTGACAGTACCATGTCGGGCTACAGGATTCAGATTTTCATGGAGATTGGCAACGACGCCGTACGTCATGCTGAGGCTGTAAAGAGACAGTTTACGAGTGCTTTCCCTGAGATTCCCATCTACCTCTCTTACGAACAGCCGTATTATAGACTGCGTGTTGGTGACTTCCGCAGTCGCATCGAGGCAGAGAAATATCTCCGATTAATCAAGCCTCAGTTCAGCGTAGCCTTCGTCACTGCCGAAAGCATCTTTCCTCCAAGGGCATTACCATCGGTTACCATCGACCTCTCAGAGGATGGTGAGGAAACTGGTGACACTTACGAGGATTAATAATAAACCAAGCCTTCCACTTCGCTAACTGAACCATCGATAGCAGTTTCGACGGGGATAAAAGCAAAGCTCCATCTAACATTATCATATAACTTAGGAACTTTGATTTCTATGGCATTCTCGCCTTTTTTAAGATTGAGCAAGGCAGGAGTTCTCATCCAATAGAACTGTTCATCGGTATAGGGTTGCTCTTCTTCGGGTTTGCCCCATGTATTGAAATGGTATTGATATTTACCAGGTTCATTCCAATGTTGCGCTGGCTGGACATCAACGCCATTCAGCTTCACGCTTGCTTTCCCTTCCCAGCAGTTTTGGGTTCCGATGCCTACTCCATTGCGGTTGGAACGAGCAGGAACATCGAATCCAATCCAAGCCTGGATGGTGCAATCCGTGTCAACCGAAAAATGGGTGACAGCCTTGGCCGTACTATTAGCATCTATGGCGATTTTATTGGTTTGACAGAGAGCATCAAGGTCTACTGCACCGCCATAAGCCACCACGGGTTTTTGTTTATCGACAGTGACGAGCCATTTTATGGAAGAGTTGGCCACCCAACGCATAGAGGCCCCATGATAGCGGTCCCGATGAACACTCATCTTCTTTTCGAAATTGGCAAGCTTTGAGCCAGCTGGCGTAGCTGGTCCGGATGGAAGATTCTCACATTGGACTTCACCTGCATCTCCACCGTTCCAAAAGCGCTCAGCATAAGCCATCATACCGTTAATCATACCATTATGCAGAGAGATGTTCTCTTTTTCATCGACGCGCACATCGTTCCAAAGACAAAGAATACCTCCCAGGGCCTTGTTCGTATTAGGAATCTTCTGGGCAGCAGCAGTGTGAAGAAACACCTTGCTCGTAAACATCATAGGGTCGTAGTAGTTGAGGTAGCCCATGAAAGAATCGACATAACGACCTGGTTTGTTGGAGGCTGCTGCATTGGACCCGGCCGCATCATTCCAGATTTGGCGCACTACTTTATCGGATGCAGGCAGTCCTGGGTCCCATGCGATGGGGGTTCTGTGATGACTGAGGACAATGTTTTCAGCCCACTGCATAAAACCCTTAGGGTCATCGATATATACCTCATCGGAGCCTATGTGAAAATAGGGGCAGCTTTCGGCGGGGATCTCCTCAAAGAATTCTTCGAGGCAGGTCGTCAGGATTTCACGCCCCTTGGGTGAGTCCATCGAGAAGCCGAAAGCGTCTGTAAAATATGTTGAATGTCCCGGCATATCAATTTCGGGAACGACCGTGATGCCACGTTCACGAGCATAGGCTATGAGTTCACGTATTTCGTCATAGGTATAATACTTTCCTTCATCACGACCTTTTCTTTGATACTTTGGGTCGTTGAGTTGTGGATAGGCTTTCGATTCAATACGCCAGGCAGGATAATCGGTCAGATGCCAATGAAAGTAATTCAGCTTATAAAACGACATCAAGTCGATAGTCTCTTTCAGCATGGAGAGAGGCTGATAGTTACGCCCCGTGTCGTGCATGAAGCAGCGAAAGGGATAGGAAGAATCATCATGGATATGGACATTCGGTATCTTTCCATTTTCATCCTTCAGTTGTTCGAGCGTTTGCTGAGCCCACACAGTGTTACCTGCCATGGTGACGGTGCCATTTTCCGTCTTCAAATCATATTCATCAGGACTCACATAAGAAGAAGGTGACACCTTTATCTTTTTAATCCTGAAGGTTTTCTTTCCCTCTTGTTCATATGTCTTTGGTTCAGGAATGATAGTATTGTTACTTCCTGGGGTATAGTATCGGATATAGTCGACCAGCATCTCAAGAGGCTGTTGCTTCATGATGGTAGGCAACTCGTAATGGTCGGTAAGTTGTGCACTGAGAATCATATAGAACTCATTCTCATCGAAGGGGAACTGTCCTTTACGACCGTTCCGGTAGCGTGGATAGCAAAGGGTACGCTGACCATTGACGAAGAACACGACGCTGTCGTGATAGCGTTCAACGGCATACACATTCCATTCTCCTGGAAGGAATGGGGTGGTGACGGATGACTTGGGACGGCGTTTATGCTTCAGGATAGCGGTATAGTTAGAGTGTACAGTCTGTTGGATATTGCCATCGTGATGCATATGTTCCATGATGTCGATTTCACCGCCTTGGGGCCAGGTGATGGATGTGCCGTCGCCACTGGTAGGAAGCATCCAGATAGAAGGCCAAAATCCTTGAGCATGGGTAAACTTAGCGCGGATTTCTATCCTGCCGAGACCGAACGACTTCTTTTTACGCATCCACACTCCGCCGGTAAGATAGGCCGAAGTGTCGGAAGCCTTGTCGTCGTTGAGTTTGGCTTTCAGGACCAAGTTGCCATCACGGAATTCATAAAGAGAGGGGTCGGACGACATATACTGTCCCCACGTAGTGTGGTTTCGATAATTTTTGGACCACACATTTTTATCGAGTTCTTTGGACTCAAATTCCTCGCTCCATTGGAGCACCCATTGTTGCTGGGCTTGGAGATTCACGAAAGAAAGAAATGCCAGGATGGCAAGAAGGGAAAAGCGATTCATATAATTGCTTATGCGTTGAGTTGTTCAAGGATAAGGCCAGCGAGACGGCTAGTCCCGACGCGGAAGAGGTCCTTATTAAGCCATTCTTCGCCAAGGATATCTTTGACGAGATAGTAATAGGTAAGAGCATCTTCCGGGGTCTTCATTCCACCAGCAGGTTTAAAGCCGACCTTGATTCCGGTTGCCTCGTAGTACTCCTTGATGGTGTCAATCATAATGATAGCCGCCAAAGGGGTAGCTGCTGCTGGGACTTTACCCGTTGAGGTCTTGATAAAGTCAGCACCTGCCAGAATGGCCAGTTCACTGGCTTTGCGGATATTGGCAACAGTCTTGAGCTCTCCAGTCTCGAGGATGACCTTCAGATGCGCTTGTTTACAGGTCTCTTTGATGGTCTTGATTTCGTTGAAGACCCTGTCGTATTGACCTGCCAGGAAGGCACCGCGAGAGATGACCATGTCGACTTCATCGGCACCAGAGGCTACGCAGTATTCAACCTCTTTGACCTTGAGTTCGAAGGGCATCTGGCCCGAAGGAAATGCACATGCCACAGTAGCCACATGGATACCAGAACCGGCAAGCAGCTGTTTGGCTTGACTCACGAAGGGGCTATAGATACAGATGGCCGGGACCGAGAGATGAGGCTCTTGTGTTGGAAAAGCCAAAGCTTTGGCGCAGAAGTCATTGATTTTCTCTTCGTTATCAAAAGCCTCAAGGGTGGTAAAATCGATGCTTTGGAATACGGTCTTCAGGGCATCTTTGCGGTTCGATAAAGCCGTTTGCTTCGCAACGATTTCCTCGATGCGGGCAAGGAGTTGTTCTTCGGAGTAAGAGTATTCAGAAAAGTTCATAGTTGTCGGTTTTACTATTGCCGTTGACTATTAAAGGGTATCGATAAGGTTACAGAGATTCTGGAAAATCTGTGGAATCTCGCCAACGCCGTTGACAGGATGGAGGTTGCCTTGAGCAGCATAGTAATCGAGGACAGGCTTGGTCTTGGCCTCATATTCCACGAAACGATGCTTGATGGAGTCGATGTTATCGTCGGCACGACCGCTGGTTTTGCCACGTTCGAGCATACGTTCAATGAGCAGATTCTCAGGGACTTCAAGACTGAGGACACCCGTGAGTCCGATAGAGTATTTCTTCATCATCTCATCAAGTATCTCGGCTTGTTTCACGGTACGAGGATAACCATCGAAGAGGAAGCCAGGAGATGTGATATTCTCGGCAAGACGCTTCTCGATGATGGAAGCCACGATTTCGTCGGAGACAAGGTTACCTTGACCGATGATTTCTTTCACCTGAAGACCGAGTTCGGTTTCGGCAGCAATCTCCTCACGGAGAATCTCACCTGTGGAGATATAAGTCAGTTGATATTTTTCGCGAAGATACTGTGACTGTGTTCCTTTTCCGGCACCTGGAGGGCCAAATAAAATAATATTAAGCATAATAATACAGTTTTATTAATTTTTATTCGATAATTTTATAGATATCTGGTAAATTTCTTCCTTGTTGATTATAATCGAGGCCATAGCCGACGATGAATTCGTTGCCGATATTCATGGCAGCATAGTCGACTTTGAACGAGAACTGGAAGGAGTTGGGTTTAAAGAAGAGGGTTGCGATACGGACATCGATAGCGTCGAGGTCGTGAAGTTTCTCGACAGCGTATTTCATGGTCAGACCGGTATCGACGACATCTTCGACTATGACGACAGTCCTTCCCGATAGCGACTGGCTGAGGCCGATAAGTTCGCGTACGTTGTTAGTTGTGGTAGTGCCGGTATAGGAGGAGAATTTCACAAAGGATATCTCGCAAGGGATGGTGACTCGTTGGAGGAGTGCAGCAGCGAACATAAAGGCACCATTGAGAACGACGAGGAAGACAGGGGTCTTGCCATCGAGGTCGTGGTTGATTTTATCGGCAACATTTTGAATGGAAGCTTCTATCTCTTGTTGAGGGATAAAAATTCCAAATTCTTTGTCCAGTACTTTTACGGTTTTCATCTCGGATATGTAGTTCATTGTATGGATGGCAAAGGTAGATAAAAAAAGTGGGAAAAGAGATAGCAAAAGAATAATTCTTTATTTTTGCTCAACGAAAAAAAGGAAATACTTATAAGTCATGAATCCAATAGTTAGCATTATCATGGGGAGCACATCGGATCTCCCTGTTTTAGAGAAGGCAGCACAATATTTTGACGAGATGGAGATTCCATTCGAGATGAACGCTTTGAGTGCACATCGTACACCTCGAGAGGTAGAAGAATACGCATGTGGAGTTAAGGACAGAGGCATCAAGGTAATCATTGCGGCAGCCGGCATGGCAGCAGCATTGCCTGGAGTCATCGCAGCCAACACCACAGTGCCAGTCATCGGAGTACCCGTAAAGGGGATGCTTGATGGACTTGATGCTATGTTGTCCATCATTCAGATGCCTCCAGGAATTCCGGTTGCTACGGTAGGCGTGAATGCAGGTCTCAACGCAGCCATCTTGGCATCAGAGATGCTAGCCATGGGCGACGAAGTCCTGGCTAAAAAAGTGGCTACCTATAAAGAGAACTTGAAAAACAAAATCACGAAAGCCAATGCTGAGCTGAAGGATATTCAGTATAAATTCAAGACAAATTAACGGTGACCAATGCTGCCATAGCCTCAACGAGGACTAAGGCTCGAGGCAAGGCACAGACATCGTGACGACCTGATATCCCAATTTCGCAGGGTTCTCCTCCCCTATTCACTGTTTGTTGAAGTTGGGATATACTGGGTATGGGTTTAAAGGCCACCTTGAAGATGATGTCCTCGCCATTCGTAATGCCACCTTGTATTCCTCCTGAATGATTGGTGGCGGTGCGAATTCTACCATCCTTATTGACAAACAAATCGTTAGCTTCGGAGCCTTTCATTTCGGCCAAGGCAAAGCCATCCCCTATCTCAAAGCCTTTCACAGCAGGGAGACAAAACATGGCATGTGCCAACTCAGCGCTAAACTTTCCGAACATTGGTTCTCCCAAACCTGCTGGAACACCTTTTATGATTCCCTTCACGATTCCGCCAACGGTATCGCCAGTTTGTTGGGCTTGCTCAGCATCGCCCATCGAAAAGATTTCAGAACAGACTGAGATACCTTTATCACGAAGAATCTGTTTTGCAATGGCTCCTGCTACCACAATAGGCAAAGTAGTGCGAGCCGAAGCCCTTCCACCTCCGCGCCAGTCACGGATACCATATCTCTGCTCATAGGTGTAATCGGCATGAGAGGGACGATAGGCATCCTTTAAAGAATCATAATCTTCTGATTTACAGTCTATGTTACGAACCATAAAAGCAATAGGTGTTCCTAGAGTGACTCCATCGAGCAAGCCCGAAAGCCATTCCACGTAATCCGTCTCGTGACGTTGTGAGGCCGTAGAAGATTGCGCCGTTTTGCGACGGCAAAGTTCTTCTTCAATAAATTCAAAGTCTATCTTCAGATTGGATGGACAGCCATCGATAATGCCTCCGATGGCCACGCCATGCGATTCACCGAAGGTCGTGAGACGAAATCTATTACCTATAGTATTCATGGGAGCAAAGATAAGAATTTTGAATTAAATGTCACGTTTCCTCGCCATCATCAGTCCATCGCGGATAGGCAACAAGACATTCTCGAGGCGAGGGTCGGACTGAACCAGGTCGTTGAAGGTCTGAATGGCTCGGGTATCCTTTTCCTTAGAGGTGACCGCGACCTTACCTTCCCATAACACGTTGTCGGCGAGGAGGATACCTCCTGGATTAATCTTATCTACCACCATATTATAATAGATGGGATAACTAACCTTGTCGGCATCAATAAAGACCATATCGAAGGTCTCTTTCAAAGCAGGAATCACCTGTTTGGCATCGCCCATGATGAGATTCACCTTATGACTCACATTGGCCTTTTCAAGATAGCGACGAATCATATCCTCGTATTCCTCATTAGCTTCTATGGTAGTCAAGATACCCTCATCGGGGAGACCGCGGGCAATGCAGATGGCGGAGAATCCGGTAAAAGTGCCAATCTCAAGGACCCGACGTGGGCGCATCATCTGACAGAGAATCTGGAGAAAACGACCTTGAACGGGGCCCGATGCCATGCGCGGGTTCATCACATGAAGATGCGTCTCCCGATACAGCTCATATAGGACCTCATCCATAGGAGAGGCATGCTGTTCAATATAATCTTCTATCAGATAAGAATCTATCATGACTGTGGAGCACGGAAAATCAAGGTAGTGAGGCGGTCGTGATTGAAGACCTGCTGTGCCATCTCCATGATGTCGTCGGCAGTGATGACTTCTATGGTGTGAATGATATCTGGGACTGACTCAACAGGCTCGTTCATCAGTACAGAGCGGGTGATGGCAAGCAACTCACTCATGCCCGATTCACGGCCCAGAGCCAGCTGACCTATCAGCTGTTGCTTGGCATGATGCAGTTGCATCGTGCCCAGTCGCTGTTCGCGCAGCTTATCCAACTCCTTAAATACCAAGGAAACAGCCTTTTCAAGCGAGTCGGGGTCAACCCCCATATACACGCTGATGAGACCCGTGTCGGAATAAGCATTATATTGGGATTCAATGGTATAGGCAAAGCCATATTTCTCACGGATGTTGAGACTGAGACGGGAATTCATGGCGGGACCGCCAAGGATGTTATTCATCAGCACGGCGGTACGTTTCTGAGGATGACTAAATTCTGGAGCAAGTCCGCCTATCATACAATGACTCAGATGGTTATTGCGTTCCATCTCGATTTTTTGAGGCTGATAGCTAGTAAAAGGCTTACGGTTACTTGGAACAATATGAGCAGGACGGTTGCCGAAATAATGCATCGCCATATGTTCAAAGTCCTTGAAACTGATATCTCCTATCGTAGCCAGGACCATGTTATCGGTGCTATAGTTCTCGTCGCGGAACGCAAGGATATCGTCACGGCTAAAGCCTTTCACCAAATCGGAGGTGCCCAGGATATTATGTCCCAAAGAATGCTCATGGAAGACCACATCCTCGAAGACATCATAAATCTCCTCGGATGGAAGGTCGAGATAGGAGTTAATCTCATCGATGACCACTTCCTTTTCTTTTTCGATTTCATGTTCTGGAAAAACCGGTTCGAAAGCGATATCGGAGAGCAAGTCCATTGCCTTATGATAGTACGTGTTGACGAAGGAAGCCTGCAAGCAGGTCTCTTCCTTAGTAGTGAAGGCATTGAGGTCGCCTCCTACGTTATCGAGACAGCTGAGGATATGATAGGGCTTTCGTTTTTCGGTACCTTTGAAAATGGTATGTTCGATGTAATGAGCCATACCGTTTTGAGATGGCTTCTCATCGCGGGAGCCGGTGCCAACGACGAGGACGAGATGAGCGATTTCCCCTTTCTTCTCTCGATGGAGAAGGCGGATGCCGTTGGGTAAAGTGGCGAGATTATATTGTTCTGTTTCCATTACTTGAATGACAAATCTGAAAAAGTCCGCAAAATTAAGAATAAAATGGTAATTTTGCGCGTTTATAACGATATGTTTAGACAAGTCATCATGAGAAGAAGTATACTATCCTTTTTATTTGTAACGGTACTTGCAGGACAGGTTCTTGCTCAGGGAGCGTTGCGTGACATTGAAAAAGAGATTGTCCCCACCACGATGTTCCAGGTTACCTATGCAGCTTTGTTTCCTGGTTTTGATACACGAGCCGACTATGGTTTCAGCAACACAATTGGTGGCAGCATCATTTATAAAACCGACAACAATTGGTTGTTCACAGCCAACGGAAATCTGATTTTTGGCAACAAGATTAAAGGTTCCCGAATTGATTTGTTGGGAGAAGGCATCACGACAGTGGATGGTGAAATCATTGGTGGTGGCGGCTTGTTTACTGATTTGGCTGTATATCAACGTGGTTTTCTGTTTCAGGCAGAAGTCGGTAAGTTGATATCCTACAAGCCAAACCCCAACAGTGGCTTCTTCGTTCAAGGAGGTGTGGGATATCTGCGCAATCGGACTCGCATCGACTTTCAGGTAGAGATGCAGAACACCCCTTATCCGGTCTACGACGATTATCAATATGGATACGACAAGATGCGTGGGGGTGTTGCCTTCCATGCTGAGACGGGGTATCTGATGATGGGTAACTCGAAGATTTTCAACTGGTCGGTTTCGTTGGAGATGACTTATGCAAGGACTCACGACATGCGCGACTACGACTTCAGGGTGTTTTACGATGCACAGGGACAGCCTGTTCCTGTTGGACCGACCAATCCCGACAAACGCTACAACGACTTTTACTATGGTATCCGTCTGAGTTGGATGATACCCACCTATGAACGTCGTCCAGAGGCCTATTACTACAACTAATTGAGATTATGCGAGCCCTCTATACCACAGCCATTCAGCTTTACAGTTCAGCCATTCATCTTGCATCCTGTTTTGGTCACAAGAAGGCAAAGCAATGGGTTGAGGGAAGGCAAAAAGACAGATATCGTGAATGGGACGATGATGACAAGTGGATATGGTTTCATGCCGCATCGTTAGGAGAGTTTGAGCAGGGTCGGCCACTCATCGAAGCCCTCAAGAAAGAGCATCCAGAGATAAAGATATGCCTCTCGTTTTTCTCCCCTTCAGGGTATGAGATTCGCAAGAATTATCCCTTAGCAGATGAGATTGTTTATCTTCCGAGCGACACGCCACGGCATGCCAGTCACTGGGTGAAAAGGCATCACTTCATCGCCGCTTTCTTCATCAAATACGAGTTCTGGTTCAACTATATGCAGGCTTTAGCTGAAGCCTCGATTCCTCTATATTACATCTCACTTATTTTGAGACCAAATCAGTATTTCTTCAAATGGTATGGAGGATGGTTTAGAAAACAGCTGAAAACGGTGACCCATTTCTTTGTCCAAGATGAACCCACCTCAAAGCTCCTTTATAGAATTGGATTTCAGAATGTTACAGTCTGCGGCGACACTCGTTTTGACCGAGTTGCAGCCATTGCCAAACAAGTGAAGGCGTTCCCTGAGATGGAGGATTTCATTGATGGAAGAAGGTGCATCATTGCAGGCAGTTCATGGCAACCTGATGAGAAGTTGATTGCAGGCTATATCGCGCAGTTGCCCGAGGACTATTGTATGATTATTGCGCCCCACGATATTTCAGAGAGTCACATCCGTCAAATTCAAGTCCAATTCCCAGAGGCTCAGCTCTACACCAAATTGGAGTCCAACAAGAAGTGCAAAATATTGATTTTAAACACAATAGGGATTTTATCACAATTGTATCAATATGCACGATTTGTATATATTGGGGGAGGTTTCGGGGTCAACATTCACAACATTCAGGAGCCGGTCACCTTTGGTTGTCCCGTAGTCTTTGGACCCAAATACAAGAGTTTCAAGGAAGCTGTTGATTTAGTTCGGTTGGGGGGAGCGTTTAGTATTTCCGACCAGGAAGCATTCAATAGAATCTTCCGTCAACTCATTGAAGACGATGAATTTTATCATAAAGCATCGGAAACATGCAGGAGCTATCTGGAGTCGCAGTTAGGAGCGACGGATAGCATCATGAGTCATATCACATCCAGTTTCTCCGTTTGAAGATGATGATGAATACGGTGGCGACGAGAACCATGACGCCAATCAAGCCGTAGAATGCCCAGGGTTGTTCTTGGAATGGGAGCATCACGTTCATTCCGTAAAGACCAGTGATAAAGGTGAGAGGCAGGATGATTGACGAGATGATGGTGAGGATTTTCATCGTGTCATTGGTCTTGTTGGTCTGCATTGAGTCGAAGGTCTGGGAGAGGCCCTCAATCAGTTCTTCGTAATCCTCCGTCATATCCCATACTTTCTGGTAGTAGTCGAGGATGTTGCCCCAGTAGTCTTCCATGTATTCGATATCTTCGGTAAAACCTTGAATCTTACCATTTTCGAACATTTGGAAAAGACGCAGCTGAGGTTTGAATATGGTGTTAATCAGGATGAGGTTCTTTCGCGTTACGGAGATACGTTCGATAATCTTCACTTGTTTTTCCTGGAGGAGTTCTCGGTTGATGAGTTCGACGTCGAGACCGACTTTTCGGAGGAGATACACTGACTCGGTGATGAGTTTCTCGAGGATTCGGTAGAGGAGTTTATCGGAGCTTTCAATGTTGAGGTTTTCTTCGTTGCGGAGGCGTTCTTCGTACTCGTCAAATAACTGCGACACACCCCAAGGATTTTTTTCAATAGAAATAATATAATCTTTACCCCAGAATAGTTTTACTTCTTTAATCTTTACAAATTTATTTTGGCGATCGAAGTTGGGGAAATGGAGGATGAGGAAGTAGTAATCATCATAGATATCGATTTTGGGGCGTTGGTTGACGGACTTACAGTCTTCGATATCGAGGGGGTGAAAATGGAATCTATCCTTGAGGAATTCGAAGTCCTCGTCGCTTGGGTTGTTCAGGTGGCGCCAGGTAAGTTCGCCTATTTTGAGACTGTTAATCATGTCTTTACCCCCTATTTTTATGATGAAAACTATGTGACTACATTCGAGTACGAATTTGACGCCGCGAAAGTACGAAAAAAATTCGGAAAAATCATCCAATTTTTCATTAAAAAATCGCGCGCTATTAAAGAGTATATTGCTATCTTTGCAGTTTGAATTAATTTCGAGAAGAATGTACGCTTACATAACGGGAAAAGTAGCTGAATTGACGCCTGCCTATGCTGTCATCGACAACAACGGGATTGGATATTTCATCAACATCACGTTGAATACATTTACTGCCATTGGCGAGCAGGAACAGGTGAAATTATACACATACCTTCAGGTCTTGGAGGATGCGCATAATCTCTTCGGCTTTTATTCGCAGAAGGAGCGTGACATCTTTGAGTTATTGATTTCGGTTAGCGGTGTCGGTTGCAACACGGCTCGTTTGATTTTGTCATCTCTGACGGTCAACGAGTTAAGCACTGCCATCGTCAACGAGGACTTCAAGACGATACAGGCAGTCAAGGGCATAGGAGCCAAGACAGCACAGCGTATCGTCATTGACTTGAAGGACCGTGTCAAGAAGTTTGAATTCGCCGAAGAAGTTGCTGGTGTTGTCAACAATACCGTCAAGTCAGAAGCGTTATCAGCATTGGTAATTTTGGGATTCAGTAAGAATGCCGTTGACAAAGCTCTTGACAAGCTGTTAAAACAGATGCCGGAAGCCTCGGTCGAGGTGTTAATCCGGGAAGCATTAAAAATGTTATAATGAAGAACACACGAATTATGTTTCGAAGATATCTCCTATTGTTTTTGACGTTGATGCTCGCAGGAGCTGGCATGGCGCAACGTCCCGACACCACACATCTGGTCTACCCTATACCGATTGACGACGGAAACCCGACATCGCGGCTGTACAACCAATCGCCTCTTTATCTCAAGGATCCTACTAACGTGACACACGAGGTCGTCTACGACCCTGTGACAGGACAGTATACGTTCAAGAGTAAGATTGGCGACTTTGAATTCCGCGAGCCCGTCACCATGACAAGCGAAGAGTATTTCGACTACAAAAGTCGTCAAGGCATCATGTCATACTGGGCCGACCGACGCAAGCAAAATGCCCGTTCCACCACGGATGGCAGCTCCATCATCCCACCTCTCTATGTAGGTGGCGAAGCATTCGACATGATTTTCGGAAGCAACACCGTCGACATCCGTCCACAAGGTTCTGTCGACCTCACCTTCGGCATCAAGCACAACTACCGTGGCGACCCGTCCATGAGTGAGAGACAAAAAAATCAGACCAACTTCGACTTCGACCAAGATATTCAGTTGAATGTCATCGCTAAGATTGGCGACAAAATTAATTTCAACATCAACAAGAACACCAAAGCCACCTTCAACTACGAAGATTTGATGACCTTGAAGTATGAAGGCAAGGAAGACGAAATCATCCAACTGCTCGAAGCCGGTGACGTCAGCTTCCCACTTAACAGCACCCTCATCACTGGTACCCAGCAGCTGTTCGGTATCAAGTCGAAACTGAAATTCGGAAAGACCACCATCACATCCGTACTCTCCTATCAAGAAAGCGAATCACAAAACATCACGGTTCAAGGTGGAGCCCAGACCAACGAGTTCAACATCAGCTGTCTCGACTACGAAGAAAACCGACACTTCTTCCTGAGCCAGTACTTCAGAGACCAGTACGAAGCCGCACTCTCAACATTGCCTACCATCACTTCAAGCATCAACATCACGAAAATTGAAGTCTGGATAACCAACACGAGTTCAGCCACACAAGATACCCGTAACATCTTAGCACTTACCGACCTTGCAGAAGGGAAAAGTCAGTGGATTTACAACGAGGAAATTGACCCATTTAACGGAAGCGCCATCTATCCTCGCAATGCCGCCAACAATTTGCTAACGCGTATCGACACCACTCAAATCCGTGACATCAGCTCCGTCACAAACTATATGACAGGCGACCCGTTACGTGTTGGAAGACAGGCATATATGGCTTCTGGTCGTGACTTCGAAAAGATTGAAAACGCACGCCGTTTGACAACTTCAGAATATACCTTGAACCCAAAATTGGGTTTTATCTCCCTGAATGTTAACCTCAACTCAAATCAAACACTTGCCGTTGCTTACCAATACACCATCGTCGGCAGCGACCAGATTTATCAAGTTGGTGAGTTCTCAGACCAAGGTATCAACACCCCAAAGGTTTTAGTTGCTAAGCTTCTGAAAGGCACCACGGTCAACACCTCAATGCCTATCTGGAACCTGATGATGAAGAATGTCTATAACATGAGAGCCTATCAGGTCAGCGAAAACGACTTCATGCTGAACATCTTCTACAACGGCAACTCTAACAGTACTCCAATGGGTTACTTCACCGAAGGTCCAGAAGAAGTGAAAGGCGTATCGCTGCTGCATTTGATGGGTTTGGATAACCTGACACAACAGAACAACCCGATTGCAGGTGGTGATGGTGTATTCGACTTTATCCCGAATGCTCAAACGACTGGTGGTACCATCAATACTGCAAACGGAAGAATCTACTTCCCGGTATTGGAACCATTCGGAAGTCAAATCCGAAACAAGATATTCCCGAACGACCCTGATTTGGCCAACAAATACGCCTTTGACTCATTGTATACCATGACAAAGACCTCGGCCGAACAGTTCTCTGAGAAAAACAAGTTCACCATTCAAGGTTACTATTCGTCGCAAGCAGGCAGCGAAATCAGTCTGAATGCCATGAACGTGGCACAAGGCTCTGTGACAGTGACAGCTGGTGGACGCACACTGTCAGAAAACGTCGACTATACCGTTGACTACACCTTAGGCCGTGTACGTATCATCAACGAGGGTGTTCTCAGTTCGGGAACACCTATCAACATCTCATTGGAAAGCAACTCTGGCTTTAGCGCCATGAAGAAGACCTTCTTGGGTTCACGTATTGAGCACGAGTTTAACCCTGACTTCCGTTTAGGTGGAACTATCTTATACCTGGGCGAGAGGTCTTATACACAGAAAATCAATTACGGTGAAGAAGCCATCGCCAACACCATCTATGGCTTTGACATGAGCTATCATACCGAAGCAAGATGGCTCACCAACTTCATCGATAAGTTACCTGGCATCAGCACGAAAGCACCTTCCAGAATCAACTTCGACGGTGAATTTGCCCGCTTCATCCCTGGCTTGTCAAAGTCAGTGAGCGAACGAGGCACATCTTATATCGATGACTTCGAAGGAGCCAAGTCGACCATTGACCTGCGACTTTATAGCGCATGGCATATTGCCAGCACGCCTCAGAATCAGACAGACCTGTTCCCTGAAGCTGCAGCCAACACAGGACTTGACTATGGTAAGAACCGTGCTAACCTGGCTTGGTACACCATCGACCAGACCGTGTTCTACGACCGTTACGGGACCACTCGTCCAAAGAACATCACCAACGATGAATTATCCAAACACAGTGTTCGTCAAGTCTTAGAAACCGAAATCTTCCCAACCAAGGATATCGCAGCGGGTACTCCAACCAACATCTCGGTTCTGAACCTTGCCTACTATCCTGAAGAACGTGGACCATACAACTACGATGTTCTTCCAAACCAATTCTCAGCCGGTATGGCAGAAGATGGTTCTTTGAACAATCCACAAAGTCGTTGGGGAGGTATCATGCGTAAGATGGAGTCGACCGACTTTGAGGCCACCAATATCGAATACATCGAATTCTGGATGATGGACCCATTTGCAGATGAAGAATTCGCCAATAATCCTGGTAAACTTTACATCAACTTGGGTGATATCTCGGAAGATGTATTACGCGATGGACGTAAGTTCTATGAAAACGGTCTGCCGACCTCTGAAGAGGTAGTCAATGTTGACACCACCATCTGGGGACGCGTTCCAACTATGCAAGACCTTGTGGGTAGTTTCAGCACCGACCCTGCAGCCCGTGAATTCCAAGATGTGGGTTATGATGGATTGCGCGATGTTGATGAACGTTCCTTCTTCGAGGACAATTTCTTGAGCGTCATCCGTAACCATTACGGCGAGAGCAGCGAAGCCTACACCAAGGCATACAACGACCCATCTGCCGATAACTACCACTACTTCAGGTCAAGCGACTGGAACGACGACGTGCTGCACAGCAGCATCCTGGAACGTTATAAACGTTACAACGGAACAGAAGGCAACTCACCTTCCGAAAGTCAACGAGTCGAAACCTACACCACCAGCAACTCCACCCTTCCTGATGAAGAAGACATCAACTCCGATAACACCTTAAGTGAGTCGGAACGCTATTATCAATACGAAATCGAACTGGACCCTAACAAGATGGTCGTTGGCAGAAACCATATTGCCGACATCTACGAAGCCGCAAGTGTCTCCTTGCCAAACGGTGAGATTGGAAGTGTGAAATGGTATCAATTCCGTGTGCCTATCAAGCAGCCTGACAAAGTCATTGGCCGCATCGAAGACTACTCCTCCATCCGTTTCATGAGAATGTTCCTCCGTGGTTTCGAAAGACCTATCGTGCTTCGTTTTGCTACCCTCGACTTGGTGAAGGGTGAATGGAGAACCTACACACAGAGCATCCAGGCACCAGGAGAATACCAACCTAACGATATCTCCAATGGTACTTCTCTCGACATCTCGGCTGTCAACATCGAAGAAAACGGCCGTCGTGACCCTGTTCCATACGTTATTCCTCCAGGGATTACCCAAGAACAGATTGTGGGTACCACAGCCGTGACGAAGCTCAACGAACAGTCACTGCAGATGACTGTCCAAAACCTTGTTGATGGCGACGGACGAGCTATTTATAAGACAACAGACTTCGACCTAAGACAGTATAAATATCTGAAGATGTTTATCCACGCAGAGAAAGCTAACGAAGACGATATATTGGATGACCAGGACCTCACCGTCTTCATGCGTTTGGGTACTGACTTCACTGAGAACTACTACGAGTATGAGATTCCGATTAAGATGACCCCATGGTACACCGCCTATACGAATAAAGACGCTATCTGGCCGGAAATCAACAACATGGATATCAAATTGGAAGACCTTGTCGAGGTGAAGTCGAATCGTAATGCCGCTATGAATCAGCCTGGCAGTGAAGTACGATTGAACTACATCTATTCCGAACGGGTCAAGAAAGGTACCGTCGACGGCAAAGATTACTATCACACCATCAAGGTCATTGGTAACCCAAGCATCAGCGACGTAGAAGCCATCATGATTGGTGTGAGAAATCCAAAACGCCAGAATCTGAACAGCACTGATGACGGACAGCCAAAGAGTGCAGTCATCTGGATTAACGAGTTACGTCTGACCGACCTCAGCAGTAAAGGTGGCTATGCAGGAACAGGACGTTTAGAAGCCACATTGGCCGACTTGGGACGTTTCGTGGTCAGTGGTTCCTATAGCTCTGGAGGATTCGGAGGACTGGATAGCGACATCACCGATAACACCTTTGAAGCTCACTCACAATTCACGGTTTCGACCGACCTTGAGTTAGGTAAATTCGTTGAGAACAGCGGACTCAAGCTGCCTCTGCACATTGACTATGGAAAGAACACCATCACTCCACTTTATAACCCATACGACCCTGACATCAAGCTCAAGGACGCACTTGCCAACATGAACAGTCAGGAAGAACGCGACTCCCTTGTCTCCATCATCCACGACATGACTCAGTACAAGAACATCAACTTGATGAATGTCAGAAAAGAGCGTACGATGAAGAAGAAAAAGAAGAGTGAAGAAGGAGAAGAACAAGGTGGAGGACTCCAAAAGGGTCGAGACCCTAACAAGTCGATGAACCGTGGTAATATACCAACGGTACATATCTACGACATCGAGAACTTCAACCTCTCGTTCGCATACAGTGAACAGAATCAAGAAAACACAGACATTCAGTACTATAACGTAAAGACCTATCGTGGAAGCTTGGGATACAACTATGCCGGCAACCCGAAAAACGTCACCCCATTCGGAAAGGCAAAGTGGGCCTCTAAGTTAGCACTGATTAAAGATATCAACTTCTACTATCTGCCAAAGAGCATCACCTTTAACACAGAGATGTACCGTTATGCATCCGAAAAGCTGATGCGTAACAAGAGCGGCGGTATGATTATTCTGAATCCGACTTATTCACGACAGTGGGATTGGGACCGTGACTTTCAATTCCGTTTTGACCTCACGAAAGGTCTGAGTTTGGAATATGCAGCTAACGCCGAAGCCTATGTATACGAGCCAGCAGGACATCCTGATGAAGGCACTCCTGAATGGAACAAGAACCGCGATACCATCCGTAACGAACTGATGCATTTAGGTTCGATGGACCGTTTCCACCAGACGGTGAATGTCAACTACACGGTTCCTATCAACAAGCTTCCTTTATTAGGCTGGGTCACTGCCAATGCCAACTACCAGGGACAATATTTCTGGACAGCTTCAGCGCAGTCAATCCAAGATCGTTTGGGCAACACCATCGAAAACTCCAACTCTATCCAGGCAAATGCCTCTGCAGATTTGAGCAAGATATATAATAAGGTGCCTTATTTGAAGAAGCTCAACGGCAATGGCAAGAAAAACAATAAGGGGAAGACCACTCAGCAGAACAAGCCGAAGAAAGGCAAGGAAGATGAAGAAGGCGAGATGGCTGACAGCACCAAGATGAAAGAAAAAGTCAACTATGGTAAAATCATTCTTGATGGTACCTTGAAGATTGCCACCATGGTGAAGAAAGCTTCGTTGACCTATTCGATGACGAATGGACAGACCTTACCTGGTTTCATTCAGAAGCCAAATTATCTTGGAATGAACGGAAACACCTGGGCGCCAGGCATAGCTTTCGTGACGGGTATTCCACAGGATATTTATACCACAGCTGTCAACAACGGATGGCTGACCACCGACTCCATCTTGAGCGACCCATACATCAAACGCAGCACGGAGAACCTGAGTTACCGTGTCAACTGCGAACCATTTAGAGGCTTCAAATTGGACATCCAGGCAAACAGAACGTATGCAGAAGATTTCCAGGAATACTTCAGAGCCAACCAATTTGGTGAGTTTGAAGTGTTTACTCCTACCAACGGAGGTAACTTCAGCGCATCAACCTTCTTGATGAAGACCGCTTTCACTGGTGAGATAGGTAATGAAGACTCACCATTATTTGAGACGATGTTGGCCAATCGTTCTATCATTGCAGACCGTATTGCTCAAAACAACAGTCAATGGATGGGCCACGTACAGCAATATGTATACGATACGGTGGCAGGAAGCTACTTCCCTGCAGGTTATGGAGCCTCCTCAATGGAAGTCTTGTTATACTCATTTGTGGCAGCTTATTCCGGACAGGATGCCAACACGATAGAGTTGAATCCATTCCCAAAGATTCCGTTGCCAAACTGGTCGTTGACCTACAATGGTTTGACTGATATTCCTGCGGTAGCAACTCTATTCAAGACGGTGAACATCACCCACACCTATCGTTCGAATTATGCCATCAGCAGTTGGGCCAGCAATGTCTATTTCGATGAAAACAACACCATTCAAACCTTTGAGAACTCTGACCTTATCATCCCGAGATATGATATAGCTCAGATGGTGCTTTCAGAGCAATTCATGCCATTGGTTGGCATCGACTTAGGTTTCCAGAACACTTTGACCTGCAACTTCCAATATAAGAAATCAAGGACTTTGACGTTGAGCTTTACCAACAACCAGCTCACTGAAGTCAACAGCCGAGAAATTGTCATTGGAGCAGGATACCGCATCAAGGACCTCTCGTTCAACATTTCATCCTTGTCGGGCAACAAGAACAAGAAGACGGTGAAAAACGACTTGGTTTTGAAGTTTGATTTAGGATTCAAGCGTGACATCACGGTCTTACGTCGTACAGACGAGCGCAACAGTCAGGTCTCGGCTGGTCAGAACAAGATTAACCTTTATCTGACAGCAGACTATCAGTTCAGCACGAAGCTGAGCGCACAGGCCTTCTTCAAGCGCGACATGAACAATCCTTTCGTCTCTACCTCCTTCCCGACATCTACTACCTTTGCGGGTGTGATGATACGGTTTAACTTAGCACAATAAAGAAAAAATGATGTAAAGGCAGATATTTCGAATTAATTCGTACTTTTGCATCGGAAAACGAAAAAATAACACATAACTCAATAAGAATAAGAAAATGAATATTCCAGCAAATCTGAAGTACACGAACGACGATGAATGGATCCGCTTAGAAGGCGAGATGGCATACATCGGTATCACTGATTACGCACAGCATGAATTAGGTGACATCACCTTCGTCGACATTGACCCTGACTTAGTGGGTGAAAATCTCGATGCAGAGGAAGTCTTTGGCGCTGTTGAGGCTGTTAAGACCTCAGCTGAGCTGATGATGCCTGTTGGTGGTGAAGTTGTTGAAGTCAACGAAACCTTAGCTGACGAAGAAAACGCCAAGTTAGTCAACACTGATCCTTACGGTGAAGGTTGGATGCTGAAGATCAAGGTCAACGATGCAGCTGAACTTGACAACCTCCTCGATGCAGCAGCTTACGAAGAGAAGATCAAGTAAGAATGTCGTTCGATAGAATCACAAGACACTTCTACCCGGGAGTTCTCTGTGCAGTCATCATTTTGATACTGACAGGACTTCCGGGTTCCTGTTTTCCAAGGGTCAACCCACAGTTTAACCTTGACAAGGTAGCACATGTTTTGATGTACCTTGGCTTTGCCGTTTCATGTCTATGGGGATATCGAGAAGAGTTCTGTGAACGTGGGAAAAGGTATCAGAAAAATATAATTCATATAGTAATATTCATCAGTATTGTATATGGTGCTTTAACAGAAGTGATGCAAGAATTTATAGTTCCCATGCGTTGTGGGAGCGTATATGATTGGATTGCAGATGTTGTAGGCACATTCATTGGAGTTGTGGGATTTTATTTTTTCTATGGGAAGCGAAATAAAAAAGAAGAGAATGTCGTTTTGTAAGCAAATAATTTGTAATTTCGCCCCCGAAATTTCTATACGATAATTAATAGACTTATAATAACTATGGAAGAGAAAAAATCACCTAAAGCGAATCTCGAGAACAAGCGTTTGATGTTCACGCAGATAGGCTTAATCATCAGCTTAGCATTAGCATGGGTCGTATTTGAAATCAAGAGTTACGACAAGCGAGAGCTTTCAGATGTCGGCAGAACTGTCGAGGTCGTTGAAGAAGAGATGGTTGAGATTACCAAGCAGGAGCAGAAGCCCCAGCCTGTGGAAGTTCCAAAGACCACCACTCAGATTCAGGTTGTTGAGGACGACGTTGAAGTAGAAGACGTTGAAATCAATGCAGAAGTTGACCAGAACGAGGTCATCGAAGAGTATGTTGCTCCAGAAATTGAAGAAGAGGAAGTCGTTGAGCAGGAGATTTTCCAGATTGTGGAAGAAATGCCTGAATATCCTGGCGGTCTCACAAAGTTGACGGAGTATTTAGCATCAAACATCAAGTATCCTCAGATGGCACGTGAGAGTGGCATCCAGGGTCGTGTGTTTGTCAACTTCGTTGTTGAGCCTGATGGTTCAGTATCCAACGTTAAGGTTTTACGTTCCTTAGGTGGTGGATGTGACGAAGAAGCAATGCGCGTTGTGAAGAAGATGCCTAAATGGAAACCAGGCAAGCAGCGTGGTAAGGCTGTCCGTGTCAGCTACATCCTCCCTGTAAACTTCAAACTTCAGTAATTGAAGGAAAAGAAAAAAAGAAGCCGCTTTCGAGCGGCTTTTTTTATGTCTATGCATGAAAGTGATTGAACACAATCTTTGCTTTGGCGGGACCAATAATGGCAGATAGACGCTCCTGGGAAGCCTCTTTAATCTCCTTTACAGACTTCAGCTCAAGCAATAGTTTTTCTGCTGTGGTTTTTCCGATTCCTTTGATGTCGGACAATTCAGAATGAATGAAGCCCTTCTCGAATTTCTTACGGTGATGGGTTATGCCAAAACGGTGGGCCTCGTCGCGCAGATATTGGATGACACGAAGCGACTCGGAATGCTTGTCGATATACAGAGGCACTGGGTCTTCAGGGAAATATATCTCCTCAAGACGTTCAGCTAAGCCTACGATAGAGATTTTTCCACGCAGACCCAATTTCTCAAGTGAATTAAGAGCTGAGCGGAGTTGGCCTTTACCGCCATCGACGATGATAAGCTGAGGTAAAGGTTTACCTTCATCGAGAAGGCGACTATAGCGACGGTAGATAATCTCTTCCATAGAAGAATAATCATCGGGACCCACTACCGTCTTGATATTGAAATGTCGGTATCCGCTCTTATTCGGTTTGCCATTGACGAACTGCACCATAGCGGCTACAGGATAATCGCCTTGGAAATTGGAGTTATCGAAGCACTCTATCACCTCAGGGAGGACAGGCATACGCAAATCTTGCTTGATTTGGTTGAGGATTCGATGTTGATGACGTTCAGGATCAACCAGCGAACGCTGTTTTTCAAGGTCCATCTTATACTGCACGGCATTACGGCGCGAGAGTTCAAGAAGTTTCACCTTTTCGCCTCGCTGAGGGACTGTTATTTCAACATCACCGAGAGCGAAGTCAAGATGTATTGGAAGGATAATCTCATGGGAATGACTCTCAAACTGGCGGCGTATATCGGTGACAGCAAGTGAGAGAAGCTCTTCGGGAGTCTCTTCCAGTTTACGGTGTAATTCGAAGGTCATGGACTGAACCACAGCGCCTTCTGCCACCTTCATATAATTCACATAGAAACAGCCATCGGAAGAGCCTGAGCCCTCTCCTATCGTATCATTGTCAGCATCGACATATGAGAAGACGTCGACATTGTGAATAGATGTAGAGACAACGGTTGACTTGCTTCGGTAATTCTCAAGTAATTCGTACTTTTCCTTGAGTTTCTGAGCCTCTTCGAACTCCATTTTCGCAGCATGGTCCATCATCTGTGTCTTCAAGTCGCGAAGCACATTCTGGAGGTTGCCTTTGATGATTTCCTTGATTTCAGAAATCATCTGCCTATAATCCTCTTTAGAGATAAAACCTTCGCAAGGACCCGCACATTTATGGATATGATAATCGAGGCAGACACGATATTTCCCTCTATTGATGGATTCTTCCGTAAGGGTCGTCTTGCAGGTACGGATAGGATAAGCCTGGTGAAGTAAGTCAAGAAGCACGTGAGCGGTCTTAACAGAAGGATAAGGTCCGAAATAATCGGAAGCATCATTGAGCTTTTTACGTGTTAGGAAAACCCTTGGATAGGGCTCACATTTCACGCAGAGCCAAGGATAGGTCTTGTCGTCCTTCAGCAGGATGTTGTATTTTGGTTTAAATTGCTTTATTAGGTTGTTTTCGAGCAGCAGAGCCTCCGATTCCGACTCGACAACGATGAACTTGATATCGGCGATACGACTCACCAAAACGCGCGTTTTGCCCGTCTGTTCCTTATTAAAATACGAGGACACACGACGACGCAGGTTTTTGGCCTTTCCCACATAGATGATGGTACCTTCCTTATCGAAGTAGCGGTATACGCCAGGGTCGGTAGGCAGGATAGCCAAGATGGACCGTATGTGGTCGGAGGGAATCATAACTTACTCGTCGATATGTTTGGTATGGTCGAAACCTTGTGCCTTGAGAGGAACGACATGGTTGTCGGGGGTGACGAGTTCGGCTTTTCCTTGATCGTCGGTCATATAGCCGATGACGGAGACGTCGGAGGAGATTTTTTGAATCTTCTCATAGTCCTTTTGGTCGATGGTAAAGAGGAGTTCATAGTCTTCACCGCCATTCAGGGCTGCGATGGATGGGACTATTTGGAAGTCCTTAGCTATCTTGGAAGTTGTAGGGTCAATCGGGATTTTCTCTTCATAGAGTTGGCAGCCGACTTTTGATTCTTTGCAGAGATGAAGAATTTCGGAGGAGAGTCCATCGGATATATCAATCATAGAAGTTGGTTTCACTCCTAATTCCTTAAGTTGCTGGATAATATCTTTACGGGCTTCGGGTTTCAGTTGACGTTCGAGTACATAGTCGAAGCCTGAGAGTTGGGGTTGCATATTGGGGTTAGCGAGGAATTCAGCCTTTTCGCGTTCGAGTATCAGGAGTCCCATATAGGCGCCGCCGAGGTCACCGCTGACGCAGAGAAGGTCGTTGGCTTTAGCTCCATGGCGGTAGACTACATCTTCATCTTTTGCCTGACCGATAACGGTGATAGAGATGACGAGGCCGGAGCGGCTTGAGGTGGTATCGCCACCGACGAGGTCGACATTATACTGTTCACAGGCGAGACGAATACCGGCATAGAGTTCGTCGAGAGCTTCGACGGAATAGCGGTTCGAGATGCCGAGACCGACGACGATTTGGGTTGGGGTACCATTCATGGCATAGATGTCGGAGAAGTTGACTACAGCGGCCTTATAGCCGAGATGGCGCAGGGGGGTGTAGGTCATGTCGAAGTGAACTCCTTCGAGAAGAAGGTCAACGGAGACGAGGGTACGCAGGCCTTCGTGATTGATAACAGCTGCATCGTCACCGACGCCAACGAGAGAGGAGGCATTACGGAGAGGAAATTCTTGGGTCAGTTGGTCAATAAGTCCGAATTCGCCTAATTCATCGAGTTCGGTACGTCTGATTTCTTCATTTTCTTCCATGGCAGAGTGGTATTAAAGGTCGAGTATAATATCAGATTTGAGGATTCCTTCATTGAAGAGGTTACGGACGAGTTCATCGCGGCGGATGTGATAGGTATGGATACCGAGATTTTGGGCTGCGAGGATATTTTCGCGAGTATCGTCAATAAAGAGGGTTTCTGAAGGTTTCAGTCCTTGTTGGTCGAGAATATATTCGAAGAACAGTGGATTGGGTTTCAGGAGGTGGGTATCGAAGGAAAAGTAGGATTTATCGAAGAGGTCGTCGAATTGTTTATAACCGAATCGCAGTTGAAGGTCGCGGATATAGAGGTCATAATGAATCTCATTGGTATTACTCATGAGAAAGATGTTATAATGCTCTTTGATTTCTTCAATAGCTTGAATACGTTCGCGAGGTATATCGAGGAGGATGGCGTTCCAGATGAAGTCGAAATCGGAATCGGAAAGGGTTTCAGCGTGGACGAGTTGTTTAGCACGAGAGCGGAAAGTAGGAGCAGAGATGATACCCATTTCGAATTTATCATCGAGAGCTTTAAAATCGGGGTTATTGAGGATATTGAGGTTGGTGACGCCGATGTTACGCAGTTCGGCTATGGCCATAGATTCGTCGATATCGAGGATGACGCCACCGAGGTCGAAAATGATATTTTTAATTTTCGTATTCATATCAAAATTATTCGTACATTTGCAGCGCAAAAATACGGAAATAGTCGCCACAAACAGCGGTAGATTTCAAATTTTGCGGTCCTATAGCGCAGTTGGTTAGAGCAACTGACTCATAATCAGTAGGTCCTAGGTTCAAGTCCTAGTGGGACCACAAAAAAAAAGAGGATGTCGAATGACATCCTCTTTTTTGATATAAGATTGTAATCTTAGTTTTCGAGAGCACTACCCTTGAGGGTGGTGTAGTTAATACGGAAGGCGCCAACTTTACGGAGTTCTTGTTTTACGTCGGTGACGACACCCATACGGGTATCTTTATCGACTTTAAGAGCTGTGGTAAGGAGAGGGCGGTCGGCTTCGTTACGGGCTTCACGTTCTTGAAGAATCCAGTCTGCGATGTCGTCTGGACGAGCGAACTGGTCGTTGAGCTGGATACGGGATTCCGTACCGAGTTTCTTATCACGTGGAGCACCGATGTAGATAGAGCTAACTAAGGCTTTCTTTTCGAGTTTCTGAATTTCAGAAGCTTTAGGCATAGCTGTCTTGACTTTCAGTTCAACGTCACGCATTGAGGTGGTGATCATGAAGAAGAATATCAACATGTAAACGATGTCTGGCAGGGATGAGGTGCTCACTTGTGGCACTTCTTTACTACCGTCTTTTCTAAATTTACCCATAGTATAAACCTCCTTCTTTATTGTTGGACCTCAACAGGTTCTGCTTCACTAACACGGACAGGCACAGCCTCGTTGATAGCTTTAGTTTCGTCTTCTGTAAGCTGGTCAAAATGCTTATGGAATTTCTTCCATGCCATTTCTTCCTTCAGTTCATTGAAGGCGCGTGCCAGCTCATTTTGCACACTGATATACATAGCGTATGATGTACCACGGTCATTCTGCAGGGAGATAACTCCCTTTGACATCAGGACTTCGCCAATCATGTCGATGTTCTTTGGTTCCACTTCAGGAGCCGATTCATCGCCTGGACGAGGAGTCATGAAGGTCTTGGCATCGTCCTTAAGGAGGGAGATGTCGGATGGACGACCGTTGACCATCAGCTTGTTGTTCTTGTTAATCAAAACATTCATCACATTTCTTTCCTTGACTTTGACGTCGTCGTCGTTTTGTTCGACGGGAGGAGGAAGACGACGGGTGATACCGTAGTCAACGTCCATTGAGGTCGTCATCAGGAAGAAACACAATAGCAAGAATGCTATGTCAGCCTGCGAAC
>X415_White_Rhinoceros__coassemble_6_pt1 | contig 71398 bp, 39 predicted proteins | sample X415_White_Rhinoceros__metabat2_low_PE_005 | metagenome-assembled genome bin X415_White_Rhinoceros
CAGGCGCTGGTGCTTGTCCAAACGACGCTATCGTTGAAGACTAAGAAATAGAGCATTTTTAACGCATTAAAAGGGAAAGAGCCTGTGAAAAACAGGCTTTTTTCATTTTTTTTGGCAAAAAAAGTGAGTTTGGCAAATTATTTGCTATTTTTGCTTCTTGTTTTGTTCCGAACCTATCCCTAAACCAGGTTCTGACGAAAGATAAAAAGAATAAAATTGAACATTTAACTAACATTATTTATTAATCAAACACATTAAAAATCGCTATGAAGAAATTAGCATTGGCACTCGTTTGCCTTTTCAGCGTTGCTTTCTTTGCAAGCTGCGAACCAGAAGTTGAAAATCCAGAACCAACTATCGCTTTCTCAACTGAGGAAGGTTATGTTTCCGCTTCACAAGAGATGGAATGGAACACCCCATTCACCATCGCTTTCGACATGGCTGCCAACAAAGAAACTGGCAAGAACCTGAGCACTTTCGATCTCACGATCACCAACTCCACCACCACTTTCACCTGCGAACCAGTTGACCTCCAAGCTCAGCCAACCGCTTTCGTTCCTTTCCAATGGGACTATGAAACCATGAACACCGTTGACACCTATACCATTAAAGGTACTGTCACCGACGAAGCTGGCAAAACTGCAAGCGTTGAAATGGTTATCACTTTCGTTGAAAACAACATTGAACCTGCTGACTTCACTTTCACCAGAGTCGGTGGCAACCCAGGCGAAGGCCTCGAACCATTCGGTCTGAAATGGAACAGAAACGCTAAGGAAATCTTCGCTACCATCGAACCATTAGAAGGCGTTCTCCTTTACACCTTCACCGCTGAAGACTGGAACAACGTTAACACCATCAACGAAAAGGCTGCTTTCTTTGCAAATGCACAAGAAACCACTTTCGCTTCTTCAAACTTCCGTGGTGTTAGCTGCGAAAGATCACAAGACTATGACTTCGTCATCGGCACCATTCAGCCTGACGGAACCACCAGCCTCCTCCACATCACCCGTGGCGATGTCACCACTTCAACTGCTGGCACTACCATCGTGATCAATGGCCAGGCTAAATAAGTCAAAGGTCTAAATGCTTAAGGTCACCTGACCTTATGAATCAAAAAAAAGAGCAGTCCCCAAAGGACTGCTCTTTTTTTGTGGAACCGCCACACCTTATTCAGCAAGGGCGTGGCTAATCTTTCTATTGATTTCAAATAAACGTTTCTCATTAAGCTTGATAACCTTACGGTCGTAAGTCATCAACCCGTTGAGCTCCACTTCACAGTCTGTGGTCTGCGTGTACACACCAGCCGAGAAACCTTGATTAATCATATCGTAAAGCTTATTGGCATATTCGACATAGGTGTCAGTGACCTTCTCCTCAGTATCAAACTCGACATAACCCCAGCCCTGGTCCTTCACCCAAGTATGACCATCAATCTTACGACCAATACCGCCATATTCTCCAAGCACCGTAGCACGTGTCGGGTCATAAAGCACCATCTTAGGCTCTGGATAATTATGCAAATCAAGGATATCACCACAAGCATAGAAGTTACCGCCAGAAGCTGGATTAACCAAACGAGTTGGGTCCAGTTTCTGAGTCATCTCAACAATTTCAGGAGTCTTGAACTGTCCCCACGACTCGTTGAAAGGTACCCATACGCCAATACAAGGCACAGATTTCAGGGTATTGATGATTTCTGACCACTCTTTCTTGTAACATTCCTCCGACTCCACACTACGCAGACTCTCCGGACCCTGGAAATACTCAGTGGTATGCCAACCCGGACCTCTTCCACCACTTGGCATATCCTGCCACACAATGATTCCAAGACGGTCACAGTGATAATACCATCTAGCAGGCTCGACCTTAACATGCTTACGAATCATGTTATAGCCAAAGTCCTTCGTCTTCTGAATATCAAATGCAAGCGCTTCATCAGTAGGCGCCGTATAAAGTCCATCAGGCCACCATCCCTGGTCAAGAGGTCCATAATGGAAAATCGGCTTGCCATTAAGAGTAAGACGAACAATACCATTATCATCGCGTTTTGTACCAAAGCAACGCATGGCGAAATAACTGTCAACCTTATCCACGACCTTACCATTGCGGATAAGTGAGACCTTCATATCGTAAAGATTTGGATGATCAGGAGTCCACAAAGCGTAGTTTTCTGGCATCACAACTTCCACATCCTGTCCATTGATGGACTTGCCCGTTGCCACTACTCTACCCTCTTCCATGACTTCAACCTGATACAGGTCGCAGGACTGTCCATTATCCACGTCGAGTTTCACGACCACCGAACCTCTATCAAGATTAGGAGTCGTCACCAGATTGCGGATATAGCTTTGAGGCACCGCCTCAATCCAAACAGTTTGCCAGATACCCGTAACAGAAGTGTAAAAGATACCACCAGGCTTTCTAACCTGCTTGCCATGAGGGATATAGCTGGCATCTGTTGGGTCATACACTCGCAAAGTAATCACATTGGATTTAGTGTTGAGAGCCTGAGTGACATCAAAGGTGAAAGGCGTATAGCCTCCTGTGTGACTGCCTACCTTGACATCATTCACCCACACATCCGTCATCCAGTCAACAGCACCAAAATGGAGCAACACACGTTGACCATTCCATCCTTTTGGCACTGAGAACGTGGTCTGATACCACAAAGCGTTATCGGGTCCCACTTCACGTTGTACACCTGACAACGATGATTCAACACAGAATGGAACGAGTATAGAGCCTTCAAAAGAAGCAGGGCGTTGACTCCCCTTTTCTGTGATTGCATAGTCCCAAAGACCATTCAAATTCTTCCAATCGGGACGAACCATCATGGGGCGTGGGTATTCAGGCAGTGCATTTTCGGGACTGACTTGTTCAGCCCATGGTGTCTTGATACGGTCACCTGCTGGAGCATATTGAGCCGAGGTGACTAAACCAGCGAGGATTGCCATAGAGAGAAGGATGATTTTCTTCATTATTTGATTGATTTACTCATTAATAACATTCTGAAAATATTCGGCAGCGCCCAACAAGGTCTTGATGGCCGTTTCCGGCAAAGACGGCTCCAGATTGGAGGAAGTCAGGATTTGCTCATAACAGACCCACACCGAAGCATGACGGCGACCACGCTCCTCGTATTCATACAGAGAAGCCTTGGCAACTTTATAGTTCCAATTGACCATATTACAGGCCATCAGAGCCGCCGCATAATTCTCATCGGTCACATCAAGAAGTCCCGGCAGCGCAAGCCTGAAAAACAACGGGTCGTCGGCATCATGCCAAAGCAAGAAATTCCACGTGTCAACATGAAAATTGATGCCGACACGACTCTTGGCATATTCGATTCCGTTCTCGGTCAAATAGCTAATCAGGAGTTCTCGTGCAAGTTCTTTTTTCCTCATTTGCAGTAGCCAATCTTGGTTCGTGTAGAATACGTAGGATTCTTATATCTGAGGACATCGACGAGAATCTTCTGACTGATAGGCACATCCATATATGCAGCCGTCATAGCGGCCTCATTAACCGTCTCCGTGATGTCACCTGCCACAAAATCTTCCGACATCTTAGCCAGTTCATCATAATCGAGTTCTTCGGTAGGACGTTCGCTGAGATGACGACGGAAGATATCCTTACGAGCCTCTTCATCAGGCTGTGACACAAAGAACACACGGTCGATACAACCAGGTCTCATAATAAGAGGGTCTATCTGGTCAGGTTGATTAGAGGTAGCCACAACCAAGATGCCATTTGCTGCACAATTAGCAAGCAGATTCATCACGGCGACAGCTTCCTGATTTACAGAACCATCGCCTGGATTCGGAATAAGATACTCCATCTCATCAAAGCCCAACACAAACGGAGCTTTCAAAGCTGCAGCATCAAACACACGCTGAAGGTTCTCAACAGCTCCAGGCTGATAGATGTTACCAAACTTCGAAGCCGAAAGAACGGTATAATTGAAGCCCAATTCCTCCGCAAATGATTCCATGACCAGACTCTTTCCACAGCCAGGAGGTCCATACAGCAAAATACCATTTATCTTTGGAAGCTTATAGAGCTGAGCCTTTTCAGGATTTTGGAGAGCGAAAATCACCTCCTTGCGAAGCTGTTCCTTTAAGTCATCACGACCAGCTACTTGGTCAAAGCCATTGCCTGAGCCTTTCTTGAAGACTATCTTATTGGACTCATCAGCAACAGTTTCTCCCGAAAGCTGTGCTTCTTTCTCAGCAACAGGTTCCCCTTCTTCTTCAATCTGTACCATATCAGGTAACTCGGGGACCAAACGCTCCATCAAGACCTCAAAGAACTCTTGCGTTGACGCGAATCTATCATTAGGCTTGAGAGCCAAGGCCTTACGAAGAATTTCTTGCAGAAAATCCGGAAGTTTAATGTCTTCCGTCTCAAGGACTAAATCGGTCTTTCTGGCATCTTTAACCACACTCTTAATGAGGTTCTGGTCATGACCATATTCCGACAAGTCGACTTCCCATGGGGCCACACCGAAGAGCAGATAATACATCAATGCGCCGACAGAGAACACATCAGATTTTGGAGTATATATGCCACGGAATGTCTCAGGTGCTCTGAAAAATGGCTGGAGATCATCAACATAGAAGCTCGGACGACCCATTACCATATACGACACATGCCCCAAGTCAATGATGGTAGGCAAAAGCATACCATCCTCCAACTCCTGAAGCATGATGTTGGATGGAGTGATATCATTATGCAGCAGTGCTTTAGAATGCATGTACGACAAGCCATTCAGCACACACAAGGTGATTTGAATCGCATCTTCTGCATCAAAAGGTCCGCCTTCCTCAACGGCTTGATTCAACAAATCGCCCTGATAAAAACGAGTCACCAGATAATGATAGTTCTTATTATTCTTACGGACTTCTCCGCTGTCGACATAACGAATGATGTTATCATTCTGCTCTTCATTGAGTTCCTTGCAGAACAATATCTCGTAGACTTCCTTGCCCTCGAACAACTGGTTCGAACGCTGAGTCGTCATGTCGAATACCTTCAAGAAGTAAAGCATGTCGTCAGTACCATAAACGGTATAGGACTCTGCCGAAGCTCCTTTCTTTATAAAATCGTTCACCGTATAACGGCCAACTTTATCTCCTTTTTTAAATAATTCCATATTTATATAGTTTAATTTTATATTATTATTTAATATTTCATCTTCCAGCATAAGCCCACATAAAGTCGGTCGACAGGTTGATTGATGAAGAGGTCGTCATCAAGTCGAAGAGATGCCGCCACACTATGGTGTCGTGAGACACGGTAATCGGCTGTAAACACTGTCCTTAAATTATCGGGTCTATGGTGTTTGGGGTCGTTGATGGGCCAATGTAATTCTGTACTAAGGGAATACTTAAACCGGCTACCAGGCATTTGATAAGTAGCTTTCAGTTGGTTTCTCCAATAGATTTTGGGATTGATGCGGTGCAACCCGGTTTGCTCATCGAGAAATGTCGAAGTGAATCGGGTACGATACGAGAGCTTGAAGCGGCGGATGGACTCTGAATAGGACACGTCAATGCCAAGTCGGCCACGGTTTTCATAATAATCGTGGTCGTTATGACGTCGTATAGCCGAGCCAAACACACCTACATGCATTCGGTTATGCAAGAAAGAATAATCAAGTCCAACTTGGGTAAGCCAGCGGTCGAACTGCATCGCATTGTGGTCAAATCTGATTTCCTCCTCAGCTTCGAGTGACATATTGCCTGTGAGGTCAGCACTGATTTGAGCACCGACAATAAGGCCCATATCCTGCTGGCGTTCGCTTTGTGCTTCAGAAGCAGTTGCGAACAGCAGGATAAAGGACAAGAGCAATATGTGTCGTGAGGATGACATCAGACATTAAAATCCTTAAGTTTGGTATAGGTACCTATGGTACTTGGTTCGCCATTGATAGGCTTAAACCAGATTTTCACGTATGCTACATCACGGAGATAGTCGATATGTCCGACTTCCATCTTCTCAATCGTGATACCGGTACGCTGTTCCAGGTCGGCCTTGAGTTCCTCTTCACGACCATGCTGCACGAGGTCAATCTTATCATAGAGAATGACTTTCTCCGACAGCTGCTTCATATGCTTATTGGCCTCAAAGACCCAGATGGCTGCAACCACAAGAGCATTGGTAAGCAACAGTTCTGCATAGCTCGTCGTTAAGGCTTGTCCATTGATAATCGAGAGTCCCATCACGACAAAGAGGTAAGTCATCTCACGGATTTTGATGGTCTCGGTTCGGTATCGTATCATACCGAAGATGGCAAAGAGGCCCAGGGCATAAGCGACATTCATCTTCATATTCTCCATCAAGGTGATGATGAGGAAGATGGTCACGGCGAACATCTTAAAGGTGAAGTAATAATCGCGACGTTGTGATTTCTTATAATAGAAGAATCGAATGATGACCCAGCAAACAAGAAAGTTGAACACAAATCGGAGCAAAAGAGTCGAGAGACTCAATGAATCGAAAAGTGGGACACCGAGAAAATCGGTCTGGGTAACGCCACCGCCAAATTCGCGAGCGATGTCTGGATCAAAGTTTTGTAAGGATTGAAGAAGCATATTTTATAAGTTATTAGTTCTGAGTTAGGAGTTAGGAGTTAGGAGTTAGGAGTTAGGAGTTTTTGAATTTTTCGGAGTTTCTTTTTGAAACGATTTTGGCGAATTTCGGGACGGGTCAGGCAAGTACCAATACAGTATTTACTGATTTTGAAAGGTCTGATACGCAGTTCAAAGAGCACCTCCTTGAGGAGGGATTGAGCACGACCATCTTGTTTAAGTTCCATCACGACAAGAGGTCCAAACGAGGCATTCTGACCGCTGCTGAGATTGTCGAAACAAAGGTTGCAGTCGATGGTCAGTCGCTCTGTCTTATCGTAGTTGACCAATGTGATTCTGTCGAAGCGTGTCACAAGTTGAGGACGGAGTTCATCAACAGGATAAGGCTGATACTGAGCGAGAAACTCTGCAGCATCAGTATCCTTGGTGATGTCTGGCTGGTTATTCACCTGAATCCTTTTCTTGCTGGTACGTCCTTTATTATTTTTGTGTTTAATCTCGCAGAAAGTAAGGTCCGAGTCGACATAAGTACGGACTCTAACCTTATCGCGGACAAGATGCCTATCATGATGGATGGTATACATCCTCAAATCATCGGTATCGTAATATACGGTATGATAAGCAGCGATACGCTTACCATCAATTTCCTGGACAAAATAGCCGTTGGATATTTTTTCAAATATAGATTGCAGCTGTTGTGAAGTGATGAGATACTTGGTATCCACGCGGTTCATGAGTCTGACATCTTTCATTTCATCGAGAGATATCGGCTTCATGACTTGGATAATATTCAAGGTCTCGTTATTCACTTGCTCACATATTCAAATTCCTTGACAGACTCCAGTTTACCATTCGGGTAATAGTTGAGCTGACGTTTTTTGGTGCCGTCGGGGTAATATTCAAACTTACGGATTCTGACCACTTTATCGCGGTCATTATATTCGATTTCGCGAGTAACTTTAGCGGTGACGTCGCTATTGGCTGGATATTCGGATACAACACGGGATTTTTGACCGTAATTGGCATATTCGATTTCTTCGACTTTTCTGCCGAGCGAGTCGTAGGTAGTCACGTGGTCGAGAAAAGCTTGCTTACTTCCAACAGGGGTATTCCATTCTTTAACCGTCAATCCTTGACGCTGTCCACGTTTGATGATAGTACCTTCTGACACGGACTGGGCAAAAGAGGCCAGTGACACAGTCAAGAAGAGGACAAGAAAAAGTAGTTGTTTCATAGTATGGTTGGATAAAAATTACACTTGAATTCTAACAATAAAGGTAGTATCAGGCTGCATGGTATAAATTTGGTCAGCCTCAATGGTCAGGGTATCTATAAGAGGAAGTGGGACTTCGTCAACATTTTGGGTAAAGGTAAACACCTCATAGGTACCAGGATGAACTTTTTGGAAAGCAAAAGAGCCATCTAAGCCAACGCGCACATCGTCCTGGTGATACGTCTCACCCAATTTACGAAGATATACTCTATGTTCATAGGCCCATCCTTCACCACGATAACTCTCATTATGGAAGTACATTCCCCAAATCTTTCCAGTAATAATAGAAGTGCCATAGGCTTTCCCATCATGGATATAGAGGGTCGGGACCTGGCTCACTCCACCGCGCTGCAGGGTTACCGTTTCGGCAACAGGTACACGTTCACCCGATGGGAGTGTGGAATATGAATATACGGTATATTCACCAGGAGTCAGATACTCAAAGCGATAAAAACCTTTCGAATCGGTTTCCACGTCATCACCATTGAATTCTTCGTTACCATAAACGATAAACACATCCGTTTTGGCAGCGACTATAGTATCTACGTCAAGCTGATAATTGTCGTCAGGATGATGCACGAGTTTGACATAACCTTGGACAGTTCCTGTGCCGCCTTCACCTGCCTCATTGTTACAGGAGCTGAACGATGAAAGTAGCAGACCGAAAGCTATAAATAAAAGACAAAGTTTCTTCATAGGATGCATTACAAAATGGGGTGTAAAGGTACTACTTTTTTAGAATTATTCTTTGATTTTCTCAATATTATCACAGGCTTTAGTAAGCACCTTTACGAAGGTATAGATATCCTCTTCCGGGATACCTTCGAGGATATCAGAAATAGCACCAATAGCGACAGACTTGGTTGATTCCTTGAGGGATTTTCCAACCGAAGAGAGCTCGATGTTATTGACACGTCTATCGGAAGCGTCGGTAACACGACGGACCAAGCCTTTTTTCTCCAGATTGTCAATAAACTGGGTTACAGAATTCTTATCTTTTTGAATGATATAGGCGATAGACTGTTGCGTCATCGCTCCTTCATTCCAGAGCGTATCCATCACCAGAAATTGCTCAGCAGTCAGATTGATATTGTTTTTCTTGAAGGTGGCTGCTATATGTTTCTTGAGTTTGCAATTAAGGATGTTGACATAGACCCCAACTTGTTTAACGAGAATCATGATTTAGTTCTATTTTGAGATTATCTTAGAAATATGATTATGCAAAAATAGGAAATTATTCCAAAACAGAAAAGAAAACGAAACGGATGAGAAGGCATAAAACAAAAAAAGGTCCCGATTTTCGGGACCTTTATTCTTTATTAAGTAGGGATTACTTATTTGATGCCGAGTTTTGCTTTGACATCCTTCGTGCAATCGATAGCGTCGTTGCCAATGTAGACAGCAGCACCGGTAGCGATATCAAGGATATAGGTATAACCTTTTTCTTTACCGACAGAATCGATAGCATTTTGAATCTTTTCCAAAAGTGGAGCGAGGAGTTCAGCGCGCTTTGCATCGAACTCATTTTCAGCGTTGCTCTGGAAAGCGGTGATACGGCTTTCGAGGTCAACGATTTCCTTTTCCTTGGATTGTCTCACAAGGTTTGACATAGTTTCAGCATTTGCCTGATAGTCCTGAACCTTATTTTGATACTCGGTAGCCATAGTCTTCAGTTGTTCCTGAAGTTCATTGTAATACTTTTCGAGATCTTTTTCAGCTTTAGTTTTTTCAGGCATAGCGTTCATGACTTCATTGGTGTTGACATGAGCGATTTTGGCTGACTGTGCGCTGGCGAAGCCATTGAAGGCAAACAGTGCGATCACCAGGCAGAAAATTCTTGCAATCTTGTTCATCATTATGGGTGTTAAATATTAATTCCTTGATTAATTGAGGCGCAAAGATAAGAATAATTTATTTAGGTCAAAAAATATTTCTTCGACTATCATTTGCCTTGCTGAGATTGTCCGTTACGTTTACGGTCTTCGCGGCGGACGGTTTGCATGACGTTGCTAAGTTGGTCGAGCACATCATCGCTGATATCAACTTTATCGGAAGCATAGAGAATGGAGGTTCCTGATGCGATATCAAACACGAAGGAATAGCCTTTGGTCTGTGACAGTTCGTTCAAAGCGGTATAGATTTTCTCTTGAATAGGCTGAACGAGTTCAGTACGTTTTTGATACAAGGTGCCTTCTGAACCAAAATACTGCATCTGGAGTTGTTTGGCTTCCTGTTCTTTGTTGATGATTTCTTGTTCACGAGCACGTTTTTGATCTTCAGAGAGAAGGACCATTTCGGTCTGGTACTTTTGATACATCTCCGACACCTTATCCATAATAGCTTTGACTTCGTTCTGCCATTTTGTAGAAAGGGCGTTGAGTTCTTCCTGGGCATCGCCATATTCAGGGATGTTACTCAGGATATAGTCCGAATCAACATAAGCGAATTTTTGTCCGCCAATCTGTGCATAAGATGAGAAGATACCGCAGAGCACGATAGCTGCAGTCAGGATTAATGATTTAATTGTCTTCATTATTGGTCAGTTTATTTGATTTCCGAAAAAAGAATATTACATCAACAATTGTGCCGTTTTATCAGTCGATAGAACCACCGATAGAGAAGTGGAACTGGCTGCCACCAGCGTTTGGATAGCCCTTGACTTCATCGAAGCCATAGCCCCAGTCAAGACCAAGGAGTCCGAACATCGGCAAATAGATTCTCACGCCAACACCTGCGGTACGGTACACATCGAACGGATTGAAGGTGTCAAATCCGTACCAACAGTTACCTGCCTCGAGGAAGCCCATCGCATAGATGGTAGCTGACGGGTTCAAAGAAAGTGGGTAACGGAGTTCCATAGTGTATTTAGAGAAGATATTACCGCCCTTTGTAGTGTTACTATTATAGGCGCCTGGTGTAAGAGATTCATTCTTATAACCTCTCATACCAATAATCTCACGGCTGTCGAAAGTATAACCTGAGGTCAAACCATCACCACCCAGATAGAATCTATGGAATGGTGTAGGACCAATGTCGTCATTATAATGACCAAGGTAGCCAAAGCGGACACGGGTCATGAGAACGAGTTTCTCATACAGCTCGGTATACCATGCTGCTTTAAACTTCCACTTGTGCATCTCAATCCATTTATATTTCTCATCTTCCGACATGGTGCTATAATCTTTATTCGAGAAGAGTGAGTACGGAGGAGTAATCTCGAGAGAGAGTTGGACTTCGGAGCCGTTACGTGGATAGATAGGCTGACTCACGGAGCTACGACCGATGTTGAGATTGTAGCAAATCATGTTGAAGTTTCCATTGCCCGAACCAAACGTCAAGATGTTGGCATAATTGAAAAGGTTATAGCGCATGAGTGTGACGCCTTGGTAGAGGGTGAAATAGTCGTCAGGCCAGGTGAGACGTTTACCCAGACCTACTGAGAGACCTGTCATGCGGAAACGACCGAATAAATCATTGTCTCTCTTATATCCGTTTGTATAATAGGACTGATAAATTGACGTAGTCAGGGAGTTCGGCTTTTTTCCTCCAAGCCATGGCTCCGTAAAGGAAGCTCCATAATAGATGTACTGAGTACCATAGGTTTGGATATTGAGCGACAGCTTTTGTCCATCACCACCAGGAATAGGTTTCCAAGCATCTTTGTTGAGGACATTGCGCATGGAGAAGTTGTTGAACGAAAGACCTGCCGAGAGGATAAGCATATTATAGCCCCATCCTGCCGAGAAAGAAATCTGGTCGGCAGAAGCTTCTTCAACTTCATAATCAATATCGACAGAGCCATCCGACATGTTAGGCTTCACATTGGGGTTGATAGTTTCCTGATTAAAGAACTGAAGTGCTGCCAGTTCACGGACAGTACGGACCACATCGCTACGACTAAACAGTTGTCCAGGACGGCTGTAGAGTTCGCGGATTACAACGTAATCGTTTGTTTTGGTATTACCGGTCAAAGTGACATTGCTGATACGGGCCTGTTCACCTTCGTGGAGACGGATTTCAAGGTCGATGGAGTCGTTTTCGACCAATACCTCAACAGGGTTTGCTTGGAAAGAGAGGTATCCATCATCCATATACAACGAACTGACATCGAGGGTTGTTTCGCTATAAGTCAGATTAGTATTGAGGAGTTCCTTGTTGTACACATCACCAGGCTTGATACCAAGAATCTCATTCAGCGTCTGGGTGGTATATTTGGTGTTGCCAGTCCAGGCAATATTACGGTAATGGTATTTATTTCCTTCGTCGATGACGATGTCGATGCCGATGTTTTTGTCGTCAATCGGATAGACCGAGTCGCTCACGATAATGGCGTCACGGAATCCTTTTGCATTATATTTTTCGATAATCTTGAGTTTATCGTCCTTGTAGTTGGATTCAAGGAATTTTGAACTCTTAAAGATGCGGGGGCGATAGTTTTCATAGAAATACTCCTCGACGCCGGTGATGGCTTTCAAAGGTTTAAAAGTGACCAAATCTGCGACGGTATTCACCACCAATGGTCCGAGTGGGTCAAGAATGGTGAATCTGCCTTTTTGTTTGGTATCTTTCATAGCCGAGAGAATCTGGACATCAGAGAGATTCTCGTTGCCGATGAGGTTTATCTTTCCGATTTTCACTTTCGGGCCCTTGTCGATATTGATTTGAAGGTCGACATAGTTCTCGCGAGCGGTATCTGCAACTTCCTTGATGTCGACGTCGACATTGAGGAAGCCTTTGTCAAAGAAATAATCTTCGATGATTCGTTGCGTCTTGGTTTCAAGGTGGTCGGTAGCGATGTCACCATGCGAAAGATTGATGCGTTCACGGATATCATCAGCTTCCGATTTCTTGATACCTTCAAAAGAGAACTTTGAAACGCGGGGGCGTTCCTGGACAACGATTTGCAGGAAGATTTTATCTCCAATGATATTGGTTGCATTGATGGCGACATCATCGAACATGCCCTGGTCCCAGATTTTGCGGATGGCATCGGCGATATCATCGCTTGGCACCTTGATGGTTTCACCAACGCGAAGACCGGAGAGCATTCCCAGAACCGTTTGGTCGACATATTTTGTGCCTTCTACTGTAAGACCTGCGATTTCATAATCCTGCGGTCTGCCATAGTCGATATCGGACAAATCATCGCCGATTTTGATTTGGGCTTGAAGCGGATTGCCAAAGAATGACAAGGCAAGGAGTCCGATTAACAACAGGAAAGGTTTATGTAGTAAAGATTTAATCATCATGGAATTATTTTACGATTTGTTCGCTGGTTTTCCCGAAGCGACGTTCACGATTCTGGAAGTCGAGAATAGCCTCATAAAGGTCTTTCTTACGGAAATCAGGCCAGTATTTATCGGTAAAGTAGAGTTCAGAATAAGCTAATTCCCAAAGAAGGAAGTTGCTGATACGCAGTTCACCGCTCGTCCGAATCAGCAATTCAGGGTCGGGTATTCCTGCCGTGGAAAGGTTATGGCTTATCGTATCTTGGGTTATATCTTCTGGCTTAAGGGTGCCATTGGCAACAGAGTTAGCAATTCTCTTGACGGATTCCGTGAGGTCCCATCTGCCAGAGTAACTGAGTGCAAGCGTGAGAGTCATACGACTATTGTCGCGGGTATCATCTATGGCATCCATCAGCTGTTCGTAGTTGACTTGAGGGAGATGGTGCAGGTCACCGATAGCATTGAGACGGATATCGTTTTTATTCAGCGTAACAGTCTCAGCTTTAATGGTCTCGCCCAAAAGCGACATAAGACCGCTCACCTCAGTGATAGGGCGATTCCAATTTTCGGTAGAAAAAGCGTAGAGGGTAAGATATTGAACTCCGAGTTCAGCAGAGGCTTCGGCCACTTCACGCACCGACTGGATGGCGCTTTGGTGACCAAAAAGACGTTGCTGTCCCCGTTCTTTTGCCCATCGACCATTGCCGTCCATAATGATGGCAATATGTCGTGGGAGTCGTTCTATATTGATTTGTTCCTTCAAGTCCATAGTTAGAATTTCATATTACAATGAGACCTCCGAGGCACCTCAAACTTCCAAGTCAGTGAGGTTCTAAAGAATCCCATCAGGTCGTTGGCTTTTGAATTGGCATATTGCATTTCACCAGCTATATTACCACTAGGGTCAATGGTATCGATGCCGTCTTCTGTAAGTGGGTGAGGTATATTATCCGGAAAGTCATATACATTGTCAAGCATATCCGTATGGGTCATCTGCATCTGATATTCAAAAGTCGTAGCCAGATGTTTGGAAAGTGAGCATTTGACGCCAAATCCAAAAGGAATGGAGCGTATAGCACCAAAAGTGCCAAAAAGGAGATTCGGTATCGATGCCTCGGAAAGCGGGAGCATGCTATTTGCATCGCTAAAACCAAAGAATGAGATACCGCCGAATAGGTATGGAGAGATGGATTGTGAAGGATAGCCCGTATAATAATCGAAGAAGTTGAATTCAGCGATTAAAGCAAGGTCGCTGACAATATTATTGAAGACTGCACCTCGTTCAGGGCGACATCCTGCAACCTGGTCAGAGCCTCTGACATTCCCAAGAGTATAATCCAGACGAAAAGACCAACGAGTATTGTAATTGTAACGAACTACGATGCCAGTTTCAAGTCCCGGCTGGTTAAACTGCTTCCATGGGTTGACATCTCCATTACATTCGGTAATGCCAATATGTGGACCAACTTCAATGGTTTGAGGAGGCTGGGCAAAAAGGATATTAGCTTGAATGACAAGCATCAAGCCTAAAAACAATGCCCAAATTTTCTTCTTACAATTCATATATATAAAAGCGTGCAAAGGTAAGGTTTATTCCTTGATATCACAAGAAAAAAATCAGTTTCTATTATCTTTTCCCCACATCAGTTTTTGGCGGATGGTTGAGAAGAAGTCGGAGTCAGCCATCTGGACTCGTCGAATGGTGAAATGGGCTTTTCGCACAACGAGTTCGATGGAGGTGTCGAGGGCACAAGTCCTCGAGTCCATACTGAATACGAATTTGTTCTCACGGCCTTCGACATGAATGCGGACAGTCGTGTCATCGGGGATAACGATAGGTCGCACGGTTAAATTGTGTGCAGCGATAGGAGTGATTACAAAATTTTTAGAGTCAGGGGTCAGAATCGGACCTCCTGCACTCAAAGAGTATGCTGTTGAACCCGTCGGGGTGGCAAGAAGAATTCCATCGCCCCAATAGGTGTTGAGAAACGTATCGTTAACAAAGACTTTAATAGCCAGGAGGGAATGCTCCGGATTACGAATGATATTGATTTCATTTAGGGCATAGTTAATCTCATCATTGAAAACACCCTGAGGAGATACCAGTTCAAGAAGGCTTCGGTCATCAAGTGTATAGTGACCCTCCAGCAGCTCATCAACGGCTGCGTGGAGATCTTCTTTGGCAATGCTCGAGAGAAAACCCAAACGTCCCATGTTGATTCCTAAGACAGGGATGCCAGAATCGCGAAGAAGCGGAACGGCGTCGAGGATTGTGCCGTCACCGCCAATGGAAAAAAGAAAATCGGCACAAGCCACCAGCTCATCATGATTCGCAAAAGTATTGATAGTCATTTCTTTTGGAGCACAGAGAGATAAACAAGGAGCCAAAGGAGCAAACACGCTCACCTCTACCCTTCTTTCCTGAAGCATTTCAAGCAAATCACGGAGATAAGGCATGTTGTCGTCCGCAATATTTTTTCCAAAGATAGCTATTCTCATTTCTTTAAACCTTAAACATAAAACCTTAACTCAAAACCTCACACCCTATTATTCCTCACTGCCATAACTCCAATCTTCGTTGTTGAACATCCGAAGATAGTTGTTGTAGCGCCAATCGGCCACCTCCCCCGATTCAACGGCTTCTTTCACAGCACAGCCCGGCTCGTGGGTATGGGTGCAGTTCGAAAAACGGCACTGGTCCATCCTTTGACGCATTTCAGGGAAACGTTGTGCCAGCGTATCGGTTTCCATATCATAAAGAGCAAACTCTTTGATGCCAGGTGTATCAACAATCCATGCTCCAAAGTCAAGATGGTGCATCTCTGCAAAAGTAGTGGTATGCTTGCCCTTATTGTGGACATCAGAAATCTCCCCGATACGGACGTTGAGACTCGGGTCAAGAGCATTGACGAGAGCCGACTTCCCTACTCCACTATGACCCGAGAAGAGACAGATTTTGTCGCGCATGAGTTCGCGCAATTTGTCAATCTGGAAGCCCGTTTTCGCGGATACGCCAAAGGACGTATAGCCGATATCTTCATAGTATTCCATCAAGACGCACATATCTTCAATCTGGTCTTCGTCATAAAGGTCGCATTTATTGAAAATCAATGCAGTAGGAATGTGATAGGCTTCCGCAGTAACCAGAAATCGGTCAATAAATCCTGTGGAAGTACGTGGGTTTGCTATCGTTGCCACGATGATGGCAAGGTCAACATTAGCGGCCAGTATATGGGAGGCTTTGCTAAGGTTGACGGACTTGCGCACGATGAGATTGCTTCGAGTTTCGATGCTCTTAATGACAGCGGTCTCTTTATTGGGTTCTTGTTCAAAGACGACGTTGTCACCAACAGCGACAGGGTTTGTAGAGCGGATGCCATCGAGACGTATTTTGCCCCGTAGACGACATTCCCACTGTCTCCCCTCCTCATCGAGAACGATATACCAACTTCCTGTTGACTTAATGACTTTTCCTTTCATAGGCTGCAAAAATACGAAAAAGGCGCTTTGGAAGAACAATACCGCTTTAAAAAAACAATTTGTCGATGATTTGACCGTCTCTAACAGCGCTGATAACGCTTTCCGGGAAGAGCCGAAAGGATGCCATCGAACTCGAGATTCAGCAATAAGGCAGCCAAACGAGAGGTAGGTAATTCCGTTTTGACGATGAGCTCATCAAGCGACACGACGGGTGACTTGTCGAAGCAATCCATGATTAGGCGCTCCTCATCGGTATATTCTCGGAAGAGAGAAGTCTGATAAGCCGTGGGATGGCTGTTGGATTCCCACCGCATAACGTATCTGATATCTTCCACACTCTCAAGCAAATGAGCCTTATTTGTCCGGATAAGATAGTTACAGCCCTGACTATAAGGGTCGTGAATACGACCAGGCACTGCAAAGACATCACGATTATACGAGTTGGCAAGTTCAGCCGTAATCAGAGAGCCTCCTTTAAGGGCGGATTCTATCACCAGGACAGCATCCGACATACCCGCAATGATACGGTTTCGACGAGGAAAATTCTCGCGTTCCGGCTGGGTTCCGCTCATACATTCCGTAAGAAGACCGCCTTTCAAAAGCATCTCAGACGCAAGAGCCCTGTGGTCGGAAGGATATATCTGCTGCAACCCACAGCCCATGACCCCAACCGTCGGGATTCCATCCTTCACGGCAGTCTTATGCGCCATAGCATCAACACCATACGCAAGACCACTGACAATCAAAACATCGTCCTTGACCAACGAATCCACCATCTTTGCACAACAGCTCCTCCCTTAGTCCGTGATATTTCTCGTTCCCACAACAGCAACGACACGGGTAGCATTCAGGTTGGCATTCCCCTTATAGTACAAAACGAGAGGACTGTCATCACATTGAAGAAGACGACGAGGATAGTCTGGGTCAAGATAAAACAATGGCTGGACAGAATTCTTTTCGCAAAAAAGGAGCTCTTCATCGGCCCTTTTAAATAATGCAGAAGGCTTGCAGAGCGCATCGATGGTCACTTCCCGCATGCCTGATATACCCTCAAGCGCCTTCCGTTTCTCCATAAAGATGGCCTCGGCACTCCCACAATAAGAGACAAATCTCTTGCCGCTGACATCTCCGATGCCAGGAACTAAAGACAGGGCAATTTCGTAGCGTAATTTATCAGTCATTATTCCATATATTTAAAGCAGCAAAAATACTGTTTTTATGGAAATAATAACAATGCTGATATAAAATATTTTCTACATATAAGTAGAAGGGAAATAAGAGGTATCAATCCAACTTCAAGACTGCCAAGAAGGCTGACTGAGGGACTTCGACATTACCAATCTGACGCATGCGTTTCTTACCTGCCTTTTGCTTTTCAAGCAATTTACGCTTACGGGAGACGTCACCGCCATAACACTTTGCCGTGACATCTTTTCTCACCTGACGAACAGTTTCACGGGCTATGATTTTCGCGCCAATGGCAGCCTGAATAGCCACATCAAACTGGTGACGAGGAATCAACTCCTTCAGCTTCTCGCACATACGACGGCCGAAGTCATATGCATGGTCACGATGTATCAAAGTAGAAAGAGCATCCACCGATTCGCCATTCAGCATGATATCGAGCTTGACAAGAGAAGCCTCTTGATAGCCAGCGATATGATAATCGAATGAGGCATAGCCTTTAGAGATGGACTTCAGCTTATCATAGAAATCGAAGACGATTTCACTGAGAGGCATCTGGAAAGTAAGTTCCACACGGTCGGTGGAGAGGTAGACCTGATTCTTGAGGGTTCCACGCTTTTCGATGCAAAGCGTCATGATAGGTCCCGTGAAATCATTCTTAGAGATGATTTGTGCAATGATATAAGGCTCCTCAATATGGTCAATCTTTGTGATTTCAGGGAGTCCAGAAGGATTATGGACCTCAATCATCTCACCATCGGTCTTAAAGCACTTGAAGGAGACATTAGGCACCGTAGTGATGACATCCATATCGAACTCACGGTCGAGACGTTCCTGGATAATCTCCATGTGGAGAAGTCCCAGGAAGCCACAACGGAATCCGAAGCCTAAAGCGGCGGAGGACTCTGGTTCCCAGACCAATGAGGCATCGTTAAGTTGCAGTTTCTCGAGCGAAGCTCTCAGCTCTTCATAGTCATCGGCATCCACAGGATAGATACCGGCGAAAAGCATTGGCTTCACATTTTCGAAGCCGGCCACAGGCTGATCACAAGGACGGTCGACATGGGTGATGGTATCGCCCACTTTAACTTCCTTAGAAGTCTTAATACCAGATATGATATAACCCACGTTACCAGCAGACAGCTCCTGTCGTGGAGATTGCTTCAGCTGAAGCACGCCGATTTCATCAGCGTTATATTCTTTTCCTGTCGCAAAGAACTTCACAAGGTCATTGGAATGCATCGTTCCGTTCATGATGCGGAAGTATGCGATGATACCTCTATAGCTGTTGAATACCGAGTCGAAAATCAAAGCTTGAAGAGGTGCATTCGGGTCGCCTTGTGGTGCAGGAATCTTTTCAACAATAGCATCGAGGACAGCAGGAACACCTTCACCGGTCTTGGCGCTGACTCGAAGAATGTCGGATGGGTCGCAACCTATCATATCGACGATTTGGTCTTCGACGATATCGACCATAGCGCTATCCATGTCGATTTTATTCATGACCGGGATAATCTCGAGGTCGTGTTCCAATGCCATATACAAGTTAGAGATGGTCTGAGCCTGAATGCCCTGCGTGGCATCCACTACGAGGAGTGCTCCCTCACAAGCTGCGATGGAGCGAGACACTTCGTAAGAGAAGTCGACGTGACCGGGAGTATCAATCAGATTCAGCGTATATTCTTCACCCTTGTAGTTATACTGCATTTGGATAGCGTGGCTCTTGATGGTAATGCCACGTTCACGTTCGAGGTCCATATCGTCGAGGGTTTGCTCAACAAGTTCTTTCTCGCTGACGGTCTTGGTGAGTTCCAAAAGACGGTCGGCGAGCGTCGACTTACCGTGGTCGATATGTGCTATGATACAGAAGTTGCGTATGTTTTTCATTATGGCTGCAAAAGTAGAAAAAAAATTGATACGCTCCGATGATTGTGGTTATCAGCCTGCAACTGCGATGAGTTTGATATCGAAGATAAGCGTAGAGTTGGCCGGTATGGTACCAGCATTACGGCTTCCGTACCCCATCTCTGCTGGAATATACACTCTCCACAAATCACCGACATGCATGCTCAACAAGGCAATCTGAAATCCTGCGATAAGTTCATACACGCGGAAGGTCTCAGGATAATCCTGGTCGAAGACATCATCGAAAACCACCCCATTGGCGAGGGAGCCCTTATACCGGACCGTCACGATACTCTCGTTCTTGACTTTATTCTTTTGCTTTTTGGGGTCGCCCGATTCAATGACTTTATAGAGGACTCCATTGCTCAGTTCAGCAACGCCTTCTTCTTGACGAACAGCCATGAGATACTGCTCGTTGGTGAGCTTATATTGTTCTTTCTTTTCCTTATTCATCTTAACGACTAAAAAATGGTTATAAATTCTCGTACTATAGCTTTAGAATATGCATTGGCGACTTGCTGGATAAAACGGGTGAAGTCGACACGGGCATTATGGTCGGCACTATCGCTGATGATACGCACCACCGTAAAGGGAACAGCAAATTCGAGACAAGTCTGGGCAACGGCGGCACCTTCCATCTCAACGCAGAGCACATTGGGCAAAAGCCTGAGAAGCTCATCACGTTTCTCATCGCTGTTGATGAATTGATCACCTGATGCAACATCTCCTATATGAAGGGCGGGATTGAGTTGGAACTCCTTCACTGCCTCAGCACTCACTATCGATTCCGGACCACGGTTCAGGAGGTTCGTGACAGCCTGTGAAGCAACCGCACTGAGTTCAGAATCCGAATCGACATATACCTTATTGAGCAAAGGCAATTCAAAACGGCTGATGATGGGACGAGCATCGAGGTCGTGCTGCACCAAACGCTTTGCCACCACGATATCGCCCACTTTTAGCTCTGACGCTAAAGCACCTGCGGTTCCAATGAAGAGCAGATGGGTGACATGGAATTCGGTAATCAACAAGGTAGCAGTGATTGTAGCGGCCACCTTGCCCCATTTTGAGAAAGCCACCACACAATCCACACCTTCAAGTTTTCCGGTGATGAATTCACGATTGCCAACGATTACTGCCTTCGGCTCTTGAAGCATGGTTTTTACTTCATCTATTTCCTCAGCCATTGCTGCCAACAAGGCAATTTTGATGTTTTGTTTCATGAGATACTAATCGCAATTAAGAAGGCAAAGATACAAAAAATGCATGGACTATTGGGCGAGAGGATAATGATTCAGATACACAACACCCAGGGAGCCATCAATGGCTATCTTATCGCCCATGGCGAGAGCATGACCATTGAGAGAGCCAAACTCATCGTTGACATCCACTTCGAGATGGTCACAGCTGACGACACATACTTTTCCGAGACGGACTGCCGTGACAGCGGCGTGCGAAGTAGCTCCACCACGAGCAGTAAGGAGACCATCGCAGTCGAAAATCATGCTGATATCATCGGGAACCGTATCGGGACGAATCAAGATGACCGACTGTTCTGGATACTGCTGACGAAGAAGCTTAATCTGCTCTTCATTGAAAGCAGCAAGGCCATTGAGAGCGCCTCCTCCAATGCCAATACCATGTCCAATGGCATGCATCTCATCAGGATTCGTAAGGAAGGAGGCTGGCTGCTCCTCGTTCTTGAGATCTTGGTCGCGGATTTGGAGGATACGGAAATCATCAGGATTATCGGATTCAAATGTGAACTCCATCTCCTGTGGACTATAGCCAAGATTCTCAGTAAGTTCAACAGCAATATTATATATTTTACGATACATTTCAGGGAGCATCGTCTGCATGGAAGGTCCACTAAGACCCGCATTTTTGCGTTGAGTCTCCCCTATTGGCAGAGGTTTCACAAGACCACCGACAATATCTTCACCCTGGCTACGCATGGTAAAGTCGCCTTAGAGATGAACTCCAGGACGTTCTCTGTTAGGATTTTGCGTAAACACCACTCCAGTACCGGAGGTCTCATTGCGGTTACCAAAAATCATCTGTTGCACGATGACAGCGGTGCCCCAGTTCTCAGAGATACCCAGATGACGGCGGTAGGCCAAGGCTCGCTGCGAATTCCAGGAGTCGAAAACCATATTGACGCACTCAATCAGCTGTTTGAACGGGTCATCCATGAGAGGGACCTCGTTATCGATAAGAATCTGGTTATAAGATTGTGCGATTTCGCGCATCTGTTCTGAAGAGAACTCTGCCTTTTGACGGATATCGTAACGTTGTTTGAAAGAGTTGATGGTGTCGTCGAACACATCACGGTCGATGCCTTTCGCCATACCCCAACTTTGCAGGAGTCGGCGGAATGAATCCCATATAGCCCAAGCTTTAGTCGTGTCGGCAGCGACAGCTTCGGTCAGTTCCTCATTGAGGCCAACGTTGAGGAAGGTATCCATTGCACCCGGCATAGAGATGGCAGTTCCCGACCTTACAGAAAGCAGCAAAGGTCTTTCTGGATTTCCGAAAAGAAGTCCAGTGCGACGTTCCAACTCTTCGACAAATCCACGAACCATGGCGTGAATTTCAGCGCGCAGCTCGGGGATGGTGTTGATGGTGTCATTACGGCGGAATGTCTCAGTAGTAATCACAAAGCCAGGCGGCACAGGGAGACCATGAAGGAAGAGATTCTTCAAGTTATTTGCCTTATTGCCGATAAAGACTTGGTTATCCATCTCAGGAGTTCGCTCCCAGAAAGGACTAATCAGCATCTGCGAGTCGTAGCTCATGATATCGCTGATGAGTTTAGGGTTAAGGGTCAAATCCATCGAACGAAGCGATATCAGAATCCGGCTGATGAAGTTATCAAGAGGCTGCATCAAGAAAGCATCCGAGAGGAGGTCTCTATGGAATTCTTCCGACTTACGGGATACCAAGGCCAGAGTCTCACGCTCATCGAGTTTCGACTCGGAATCGAAGAGCTGAGGGACGACTATCTTGAGCGGGTATTCATACGATTTCAGGAAATAGTTGCTGACGATACGCTGAACGTCTTCAGAAATAAATTGGAAGATGTTGATATACTGGTCAAAAGAGAAGCTTCGGGAAGTCAAAGCATATTTCAACATCTTGAGTTTGGCATTAAAGCCCTGATTGGTGATGCCATCAAGTTCAAGACCCTCACGGAAGTATTCGAGGATATCGTAGATTTGCTGAAGGGTACGGGCTGAGATGTAATCGAGGTTGATACCTTGTACCACATGTTCCATCAGTTGAGTTGCCACGCGTTCCAACCGGAAGGTCAGCCCCATAGCTTCAAATTTATTCTCACGATAGGTACCATACATCGAAGGTATTCCTATAGCGATATGGCGTTTATGATAGATATTCTCCCAACCTTCGCTTTCTTCCGGATTAAAGATGATTTCCTTCAGCTTTTCCATGAAGGCGTAAATCAATCGCAGCGATGTGCCGAAGTCTTTGTTTTGATAGGCTTTCTGCAATTCATCGACCTCTTTATCGGGAATAAACTTACAGTTTCTGAGGGAGTTAAAGATATTGACAGATTCGAAAGAATACTTCTCACGCAGGAAGGCATACAAATCGCGGATATCCATGAGTCGCGCGTGCTCGCGGTCAGCGATATCCTGTGAGAATTGCAGTTTTTCAGCAGCGCGTGAGATAAGATGGTCGAAATCATCACGCGATAGCATCAGTAGGTCATCAGGGTCGAGGCAGCATATCTCACTCATGGTGATGGTGATGTCGTGCACATAGGTAAACCACTGACTTTGGGTGTCAATGCTATCGTAGACATTATTCGGCAGCAGGTTACGCAAGTCTTCTTTGCGACCATGACTCCAAAAGCGGAAGACACTGAGGGTAAGACTAATAAGGGTGTTGTTACTCTCGGTATGGACTTGTTTGCGGAGGAAATGCACCAACTTGTCCTCTCTCCCACTGATTTCATCCATGTTGGTAGTCACATTACGGATATCCCCTTCAGCGCCGATTTCATTAAAATAGACCGGGAAGATTCGGGTCAACTGTTTCACCTTCTTATAATAAGGAGAGATGTTGGAGTTGAGAATCTTGGTGATTTCACGTTGGAAGAGGTCCGTATCAGAGAGGAAAATTCCGCCGAGTTTCAAGTTGACGATAAGGGCGGAAAGCAGTTTCTCCATAGGAGTTTGCGCATGTTCAATCAGTTCGAGCCATACGCGGATATTTTTGATATGGTTTTCATCGACCGACAATTGCCAATCTTCGTCGACAAAGACCTTGCCTGGGGTAACAAAGCCAAACGCGATGAGTTTCTTTTCGAAATAGTTGACAAATTCCTTTTGTTCAGTGGTGTCGACTTCAATGATTTTGAGTCCAAGGGTCTGCTGAAAGTCGAGGACTGCCGACATATAGTCATGGCGAAGTTCCTGAGCCAAGTCGAAGATGGTGTCGATGAAACCCATGAGTTGGTCTTGCGGTAATTCATCAACGGCATCGCGAAGCATCTTATTCATATTCCATATCAGGCGTTCACGATAGTTGGACATTCCCGGCAGATGAAGCAGGAAGAACACATAATGAAAACGAGAAATGAAATGAGGAAACAGTTGGTCGGTATTACAAAAACGCTGTGCAAGTTGATCATAATGAGGCAATTCAGAAAGTTGCTCCCAAGTAGTCGCTGCTTCCAATTCCATTTGAAGCTTCTTGAAATAGGGCTCACCGATTTCGGAGACAAGAGCTTGACTTTCCTCTTGCGTAACGATATCCTTGTTATCATCAATCCAATGTTCGATTTGCGATGTCTGTCTCCAATAACGGCAACCTTCATTCAAGATTAAAAAGAGAATCTGGAAGCACGAATCGGCAAATTCCGAGTCGGAAGCAACGGACTTCAAGTTGCGGATTGTTTGCTTGGCAGCAAGGATATAAGCATCGCTATTCTCTTTAAAGGTATCAAGGAGGATGTCGAGGACCTTTGAAATCAGATGGCGATGGTAAGGCGCTTTAGTCAGGACGTTATCAGCAAATTCCATCAAGGTTATCACCACGTTGAAGCGCAATTTACAGGGAACTTCTGGTCGCAGAAGCGTATGCATCATCTCGACTGGGATGAGAAGCGCATCTGAGGGAATATCGGAACGGGTATAGAACCACAAATCGTCAAGAAGGATTTTGCGGAGTTCTTCGGTGACGAATGTATGATTTGAAAGGGGGTGGTGATATTCTGTAATGCAATCGTTTGCACGTTTATGAATTCCAAAATATTTCTCAGAAAGGTTGATAAAAGCCTTATGATTATCGGGAATAAAGATGTCTTTATAGCGAGTCTGAGCCAAGTTGGCTTCGAGGGCCTGTGATTTAAAGGAATTTTCCATGGAGTGATAAATTGACTCGCAAAGGTATTATAAATTATTGAAAGAGAGAAGAAGATTTGAAAGCTATATTGATTTCCATCAAAGGACCTATTTTTGAAAAATATAGGATTTTTGACGTGCATATTCGAATGAAATACTTATTTTTGCGACACATTTAACGAATCAATCACATTTAGTATGGAAAAAATAAAAGTTGGTATCAACGGATTCGGTCGTATCGGCCGTAACGTGTTTCGTATTTGCTGCGAACGTCCAAACCTGGAAGTCGTAGGCATCAATGATTTAACAAGCACCAAGGTGTTGGCTCACCTCTTAAAATATGACTCAACACAAGGAAAGTTCCCAGGCACCGTCGAATATGACGAGACCGCATTGATTGTCAATGGCGTAAGAGTCCCTGTAACCGCAGAGCGTGCACCTCTCAACATCAAATGGGGAAAGACGCCCGATGTAGTGGTTGAATCAACCGGCGTTTTCCGTTCAAAGGAAAGCAGCAAGGGTGGTTACGGCGACCACTTAAAGAATGGTGCCAAGAAGGTCATCCTGTCAGCACCTTCAAAGGACAGCATCGACGCCACGGTTGTGGTGGGTGTCAACAACAACGATTTGACTGATGATGTCGAATGCGTGAGCAACGCATCCTGCACCACCAACTGTTTAGCACCTGTTGCCAAGGTCCTGAACGACCGTTTCGGCATTGAGCAAGGCTATATCACCACCATCCACAGCTACACCAATGACCAGGTGATTTTGGATGGACCTCACAGTGATTTACGCCGTGCCCGTTCTGCTGCCATGTCGCAGATTCCTACCACGACTGGTGCTGCTAAGGCAGTAGGCATCGTCATTCCTGACTTAAACGGAAAACTCGACGGCATCGCAGTCCGTGTCCCTACCCCAACAGGTTCGTTGGTTGACTTAGTCTGCACGCTGAAGACCGAAGCCACGAAGGAAGAAATCAATGCCGCCATGAAAGAAGCCGCCGAAGGCCCAATGAAAGGCGTGCTGGAATACACTGAAGACCCAATCGTCAGCTGCGACGTCATTCACAATCCTCACTCCTCCATCTTTGATGCAGAAAGCACCATGGTGATGGGCAAGATGGTCAAAATCATGTCGTGGTACGATAACGAATGGGGTTATTCCAACAGAATGGTTGACCTCATCGAAATGATGAAATATTGATTGAGAAATCAAACTGACAAAGCCCTTTGCGAAAGCAGAGGGCTTTTTTTATTGGGGAAATAAAAATTATCGAGCGAGAAGTATGGAACCTTGGAGATGTTGTGTGTGGAGGCCTGTTGGAGTGATGACATAAACTTCACAGACAAAGAAATAAGTCCCGGTTGCACATTCAAGTTTCGTGGCAGATGCACGGCCGTCCCAATTGATAAGCGGGTCCTCTGTGTCATAGACCGGCCGTCCCCAACGATTGAAGATATGCATCTCAACATGGTCGATGGCTGAGAGGGAGACATGGATGGGAGTAAACACATCATTGATTCCATCCCCATTGGGAGTGAACACGTTAGGAAGTTCATAGACGGGACAAGCATCATAATCCACACAGACCGTGTCGGAAGGCTGGGAATAGTTCCCCGTATCATCAAACACTACAATATAATAACAGCCCACCGTTGACGACAAGCCTTCGTGCACCCATGTCGTATCCATAGGATAGGTCAGGGTTTCAATTCGTTGAAAGTCAACCGATGACGACTCCGTGTAATAGATATCGTATCCTGCGATATCGTCGGATGCAGGCTTTTGCCATGAAAGGATATTCTCTACTTTTTCGCAATCAGGAGTGACTTCGAGGACCATCGGACAAGGAGGCTCTTCGTCGACAGGGGTAGCTTCAACTACTGCCGAGTAGTTCAGAAGAGGACGCACTACTGATGCAACTGCATAATGTCCCGATGTCCTGACATAATATCGGTATAATGAATCGTTTTCAACATTATTATCGAAATATTCTCCATTATTTACAGCAGCTATCTTTTGGTACTGACCATTGATTTCCTTAAAGATTTCGGTGCTGTCGATGGACCATGGAACACGTTCAATCCAGGAAAGTGACACGGTTTTATCGCCACCCTGCGCAGTGAGGAGGATGGGGTCAGCGGGAGAACTGGTACCGACGGTTTGTTGTGCCGCATCGGTCATGGTTACGGAATACGATAGAGGGTGACCTGAGGCAAGATTCACCTGAGCATCGAAAAAAGACGTATCAGCACCTTGATACACAACCGTAGTAGAGCCGTTTAATGAACGGTTCAGACGATATGCGAAGGGAGCTTGGAAGGACGCATCGATTTCAGTGGGAGGAGTCCAGGTGATGACAGACTGGTTATCTTGCAGATGGTCAGGGGCATTCGTGACATGAGTCATGAGAGGTTTGTCGTTTTTGAGACGAGCAGTAATCTCATCTGAGGGAATGCTTTCGCTACCATCGGGGAAGACTGCCACGAGACGGTAAGCATAGTCAACACCTTGTTGAAGACCTAGTCCATTGTTGTCATCGACCCATGACAAGATGCTTAAATCGGTGATAGTTGTGATGGGAGAATAGCCAGGGCGGACTCCAGTTTCGCAAGGCTCTGGAGTATAGGGCAGAGAGCCGTTGCGACGGTATATGACCATCTGTTCAGCATTTTCACACGAGTAAGCATCCCACGAAAGGCTTATGGCATTGCCTTGAGGAACAGCTGCGAGAGCTGTTGGCGCGGGTCCTATCACATATAGATTGACATTATGGACATTCGTCAAAGGCGTTGGAAACGAATTATCTTTAGCATGGAAGATAACCTGGTAGGGAGTCTGACGGATATGAGAGCAGTTGGTGGACCATTCAAAACAGCCTACGGGCTGTACGCCCGTTGGGTTTTCGGGAGTCAGTGTCGCAGGAGGTAGAAGGTGGAAAGGAGCGCCTGATGCAGAGAGGGTGACCTCATCCCCATCCGGGTCGGAGGCGCTGACCGAAAAAGCGACTGTTGAACCTGCAACAACACAGGTATCGGTGGGAGCGCTGATGACAGGCACATTATTATTACATGCGTTGATAAGAATCTGCATGTCACGGATGACCGAACCGACCTTAGTCCCATGGCGCCATTCTTCGATGAGGATGGCGATATTATATTCCCCTTGCAAAAGAGGATTCTCCCATGACAGGATACCTGAAGAGGGGTCAATATCGAACAGGGACGAAGACTGAGGATAAGTGTAGCCCGGGATGTCTTCACCATTAAGGCCTTTACATGGGACGAGCTGATAGCTCAGGCTATCCCCATCTGGGTCGTAAGCAGCAGGAGTATGATAGAAAGGCTTGCCCACACACCCTTGGTCGACAGGAGCATTCAGAAGTTGGACGGAGTTATTATGGCCCAGGAAAGGACTGATAACCAGTTCGGTTTCGATATACATGGGGACCGATATGGATGAAGGCACATTGACAACGCCATAGTTACGGTTTGCATCTTCCATGCTAATCACATAGGTTCCAGTCCCAGCAAAGTCGTGGCGCATGGTATAGACATTAAGGGTGTAGTCATCACCAAGTTCCTGGTACACGATACGAGGGATATAATCTTCAGAGCCATCTCCCCATAAAACGAGCAAGGAATCGCGTTGTACTCCAGCCAGACTGGGAGTATAGGTATAGCAAGTTAGAGTGAACTCATAGGTGTTGGAGCCAATCCACTTATAGGTGATTTCGGCGGCACGTTGATGGGTAGCCCAGGCGGGGATTGCCATCAAAATGAGACAGACTATGAGGAGACGTTTCAGCATCAGAAATAATTTCGCGTGCAAAGATAATTTTTTTCTTTGGGTTGTGGCGATTGTAAAGATAGAAATTATATAACTTTGCAGTTTGTTTTGCAATAAATCAAGATAACATGGAGCGAACGATACCAGACACCTATTCTTCCGAGGAAAAAGCGGAAATCATGCGACGATATGAGCATCTTTTGCAGGTATGGCAAACCCGCAAGGAAGCTCAGGATTTAGCTATGGTCGAGAAAGCCTTTTTCTTTGCCGTCAATGCACATTGCCGTCAGCGTCGCCGTACGGGTGAGCCATACATCTACCATCCCATTGCTGTTGCGACCATTGCTGCACAGGATATCGGATTAGGACGCACTTCCATCGTTTGCGCGTTATTGCATGATGTAGTCGAGGATACCGAATACACGCTGGAGGACATTGAGAACGAGTTCAACGACAAGGTGGCTCATATCATCGACGGGTTAACGAAGTTGGATAAGGTTGAGAATGCAGAGAGCATGCAAGCCGAAAACTTCAAGAAAATCATCAGTTCGCTATCCTACGACATTCGTGTGGTCCTCATCAAGTTGTCCGACCGTTTGCACAACATGCGAACTTTGGATTCGATGCCGCCTCACAAACAATTGAAAATTGCTTCAGAAACCGCATATATCTACGCTCCACTCGCCTATCGTCTTGGGCTTCATAGCATTAAGACAGAATTAGAGGACCTTTCTCTTAAATACACTGACCCTGTCATCTACAGCAGCATCAATCGGCAGATGAATGAAATCAGGGAAGAGAAGACCAACCAGTTAAAGGCATTCATTGCACCTATCCGGGCAGCATTTGAACAAAGGGGCATGAACGTTGAGATTCAGTTGATTGAACGTTCAACGCACTCCATCTGGAAGCGGATGAAAAAGAAACAGCTGACTTTCGACGAGTTATACGGCACGTTCTATGTCCGTTTTTTGGTCGACTGTCCCAAAGAGATGGAGAAGATTGAATGTTGGAAGGTATATGCCGTACTTACCGACGTTTATGTACCTAATGGAGCGAAGTTAAAAGATTGGATTTCGACGCCCAAAATCAATGGCTACGAATCGATACACTGTGTCATGATGAGTGAGGAAGGTAACTGGGTGGAAGCACAGATTCGCAGTCACCGCATGGATGAGATTGCCGAAAAAGGCTTTGCCGCCTATTGGGCTTACCGAGCTGATGATATGACTGAGAGCGGCTTTGACGAATGGCTGAAACGTGTCAACGAGCTCATCAACAGCGACAGCGGGTCGACCTTAGAATTTGTCGACACGTTCACCAACGACCTGTTTTCGGACGAGATACGGGTGTTCACACCACAAGGCAAAGCCATTACCTTGCCGAAGAACTCGACCGTTCTTGACTTTGCATATACCATTCACTCGGAGATAGGCAATCACTGCATTGCCGCCAATGTGAACAGCAAGTTAGCACAGTTGGACCAGACCTTAAAGACTGGAGACCAGGTTGAAATCATCACATCGGAAGCGCAGCATCCTCAAGAGAAATGGTTTGAATTTCTCAACACTGCGTTTGCCAAGTCAAAATTAAAAGCCGGCATCAAGGAATATCGCCGTCTTTTCCGCGAGGAAGGAGACCAAAAATTCGAAGCCTTGATGAAGAAGCTGAACATTGAAGCATCGAAGGCATCACGTGCCAAGGTGATGGAATCGGAACATATCACAAGTGCTGTCGATTTCTATTATCTGCTTGCCGTTGGTAAAATCAACGAGCAGACCCTTCAGAAAATCTTCAAGCCGCAAAGCAGCAGCAGCAACTCATTTTTGAAATATCTCACCTTTGGATTGTTGGGAAGCGACACAAAACAAAAAGAAGAGACCTTGCAGAGTTCAGGGGAATTTGATTTCCATGTGTCGACCTGTTGCAACCCGATTCCAGGTGATGAGGTTGTGGCCTTTAACTTTCCCGGGGAACCCTTACAGATTCACCGTTCGAACTGTCCCAAAGCTATCGAGATGATGTCGCGTTATGGCAACAACATCGTGAAGGCCAAATGGCAGCCCAAGAGCGAGATTGCATTTTTGGCAGGTCTTAAGATTACGGCTGTCGACAGTGTTGGTTTGCTCAACAAGATTACTGATTTGCTTTCCAATGAGTTGAATCTCAACTTGCACTTCCTTCAAATGGAGTCAAAGCAGGACCTCGTGGAAGCCACGATTAGCATCTACGTCCACAGCACCAAGGAACTTGGAGCATTGATTGACAAGCTCAACAAAATCAAGGACGTTAAAAAAGTGGTCCGACTTAGTTAGCGCCACTTGAAAAAAATGTATCTTTGCCGCACTGACAACAAGTAAAATGATGGACGTTAACGACAACACGAAGCAGACTGTAAAGGAAATCTTCACCAACTACCTTCGCAAGGAGAAACTGCGTAAAACCCCAGAGCGTTTTGCAGTTTTAGACGAAATCTACGATACGGTTGGACATTTCGACATCGAATCGCTTTACAATCAGCTTCGCGACAAGCGATATCGCGTCAGCAAAGCCACCATCTACAACACCATCGTGTTACTCATCAACTGCGACTTGGTCATCAAGCACAAATTTGATGGCAGTGGAGCAAAATACGAGAAAGCATTCATGTTTCGCCAGCACGATCATTTTGTTGACCTTGACACGGGAGAGGTATCAGAATATTGTGACCCACGCATCTTAGAGATTCAGCAGACCTTGGAGCGCGAACTCGGTGTTGAAATCAGCCATCACTCCTTGATTTTTTATGGCAGAAAGAAAAAGAGTTGAACTTTCAGAGTTAAGAGTTTGAAGTTAGAAGATTAGACTTAAAGATAAGATCATATTAAAGACAAGATATGAACAAGATAGACATTTTATTAGGATTACAATGGGGCGATGAAGGCAAAGGCAAAGTTGTTGATGCCTTAACGCCAAATTATGACATAGTAGCTCGTTTCCAAGGAGGACCTAATGCAGGTCATACCATTGAATTTGAGGGAAAGAAGTTTGTGCTTCACAATATTCCTTCCGGTGTTTTAACGCCTGGCTGTGTCAATGTCATTGGCAACGGAGTCATCATTGAGCCTCATATATTACAAGGAGAGATAGAGGGACTTCTCTCGGCCGGCTTTGACCTGCGTCAGACCCTTAAGATATCCAATCGTGCCCATCTGATTCTGCCTACCCACAGAGCCTTAGACGCCGCCAACGAGAAATCGTTAGGCAAGATGAAGATTGGCTCCACCTTAAAAGGCATTGGACCAACCTACACCGATAAGACCGCAAGAAAAGGCTTACGTATTGGTGACATCACATCACCCGAATTCAAAGACCGTTACGACCATCTGAAACAAGTCCACCTGCAGCAGATTGCAGCATTAGGTTTCGACATGTCAGGATTCCAACTTGACGGCATTGACTTCGCTGAATACGAGAAGTTGTGGTTTGAAGGCATCGAATACCTTAAACAATATGAATTTATCGACAGCGAATATTATCTCAACGAAGCTTTAGAGGCAGGCAAGAAAGTATTAGCAGAAGGAGCTCAGGGGTCGATGCTTGACGTTGACTTCGGCAGTTATCCATTTGTCACCTCCTCAAGCGTCATCGCTGCCGGCGTATGCTCAGGCTTAGGCATTGCACCAAGTCGCATCGGCAAAGTATATGGCATCTTCAAAGCCTACTGCACTCGCGTAGGTACGGGGCCCTTCCCTACCGAGCTCTTCGACGCGACTGGAGAACAGCTTCGCCAGAATGGTCACGAATTCGGAGCCACGACGGGGCGTCCAAGACGTTGCGGATGGCTTGACCTTCCTGCACTTCGCTATGCCGTCATGCTCAATGGTGTCACCGACCTGATGATGATGAAGTCGGACGTGATGGACGATTTCGAGACTTTGAAAGTAGCTACCGCCTATAGATATAACGGCAAAGAAACGCGCAATCTTCCATTTGCAGCCTGCACCGAGACCATGGAACCCGTCTATACGGAAATCAAAGGATGGAACCAGAAGATTGGCCAAGGTCCTATCCCACAAGCTCTTGAAGACTACATCCACTTCATCGAGGAATATATCGGAGTCCCGATTAAACTGGTTTCATACGGACCAGATAGAAAAGAGAACATCTATAGATAGTTCTGAGTTTGGAGTTCTGAGTTGGGGATTAGTGGGATAAGTATAAAGTTTAATATATATATTTTATGAAATTCAACAAGTATATAGGAATTGCATCCCTATTAATAGTATTATTTGGATGCGATAATGAGGAACATTTTATCACAGATTCTCAGCAACGCAAGGTAGTTGTCGAAGACTTAAAGCGCAAAGAAGCCGTGATGGCAGATGGAGACTTGTTCCACATTCTTGATGAGCCAATGCCATTGAAAGAGAAGGAAGCTCTTCAGTTCCTATATGCTTATATGCCTTTGGGCGATGTCACCGATTATCCAGGCAGCTTCTATAAAGCAAATGTCGAGATGGCATTCAGAGCTCAGGAGGAGATGCCTTGGGGCCATGACATTCCTGAACGCGAGTTCAATCATTTCGTATTGCCCTTGCGTATCAACAATGAAAATCTCGACGATTTTAGGACAACCTATTACGAAGAATTAAAATCACGTGTTGTTGACAAGACTCTCTACGATGCAGTCTTGGAGGTCAACCATTGGTGTCACGAGCATGCCAACTACAAGCCTTCCGACAGTCGCACCAGTTCGCCGATGGCGACAGTGAAGACCTCGTGGGGACGATGCGGAGAGGAATCCACGTTGTTGGTATGTGCTTTGCGTACCGTTGGTATTCCTGCTCGTCAGGTCTACACTCCTCGTTGGGCACATTGTGATGACAACCATGCATGGGTTGAAGCCTATGTTGACGGAGGCTGGCATTTTTTAGGAGCCTGCGAACCAGAGCCTGTACTTGACTTAGGGTGGTTTAATGAGCCTGCATCAAGAGCACTGTTACTGCACACTCGAGTCTTTGGCAATTATTATGGGCCAGAGGAAGTCATTGAACGCACCAATAATCACACAGAAATCAATGTCGTTGACAACTATGGAGAGACAGCCAAGACCGTATTTCGTGTCGTTGACGAGGCTATGCAGCCCAAGCCAGGCATTCCCGTTGAATTCAAGATTTACAACTATGCCGAATTCTGCACGGTGGTGACAAAGACCACAGAGCAGGACGGTACCACATGGCTCACAGCAGGTCTCGGCACCATGATGGCCTACGCATCGGAAGGCGACAAATTTGGTTTCGAGGTGTTCCGTCCCGGTGAGATTGATACGGTGACGATTGTGTTGGATTATGATGGCTGCGGGAAGTATCTCTACCCTACCGTAGAATTCGACATGGTCCCTCCTGTAGCCAACAGCAAGTTGCCAGAAGTAACCGAAGCCATGCAGAGTGAAAATGCAGAGCGTAATGCAGCTGACGACGTCATTCGAAACGCATACATTGCCCAATGCGAGAAAGAGCAGCAAGCTCTCATCGCTCAGACTGGGAATAAAAAGTTGGGACTCCTTTATGGCAAAAGCTGGGGTAACTACAACACCTTGGCCGAGTTTATTCGTTATGCTGAAGAGCACGACCGACTCACTGAGGCCGTCAACCTATTGGGAGCCATTTCCGACAAAGACCTAAGGGATGTCAAGCTTGAAACGCTTATTGACCATCTTGACTATACGACAGGAGACATTGATGAATTTTGGGTTGAGTACGTGTTGAATCCAAGAGTCAGCAACGAGATGATACTCCCTTATAAGCAGCTTCTTGCACAGTCATTTAGCAAAGAAGAAGCCGATGACTTTGCAAAACATCCAGAAACGCTGGTAGAATGGGTGAAGAATAACATCACGCTGTGCGACGAGCATAATGTCAGACAGATTCCGATGTCGCCGGTCGGCGTCATGCGTTCAAGAGTGGCAGACCATCATTCACGTGATATCTTCTTTGTGGCGGCAGCACGCAGTTTAGGTATCCCCGCACAAATCAGTCCCGTCACGGGCAAAGTGCAATATCTTTCCACAAAGGAGAATTTAAAAGCATGGATGCCGGTTGATTTTGAAGCAGCGGAAACGAGTCTGGTTCAAGAAGGATTCTTAGAGATTGAATATGAGCCCATCAGCGGAATCACCGACCCGAAATATTATACCCATTTCAGCATTAAGAAGTTTGAAAACGGGAGTTTCAATTTATTGGCCTATGACGCCAAAGACCCTGGCATTGACGACGGCATGTTACTGTCCGACTTCGATAAGCCTTTGTTCTTGGAGACCGGTTTTTATGTCCTTACTGCTGGCACTCGTCTCAGTAACGGCACTGCTTTGACCCATAGTGAATTCTTCACCATCAATGATGCTGTTCCGACCTATGTAAACATTGTTCTTAGGGAGCCCAAAGAGGGAGTTCGGACGATTGGGAATTTCAGTGCTGAGAATCGTTTCACTGATGCAGTGACTGCGGAAGAGAAAAGTCTATTACAGGTGGCGGGACGAAAATTCTATGTTTTGGGACTGTTGGACCAAGGCAGTGAGCCCACCACACATGCTATGAACGACCTTGGAGTCGTGCGTGATGACCTCGAAAAATCGGGAATTGAGATGTTCTTTATTTTCGAAAGTCAGAGAGAGTATGATTTATTCAATTTAAAGAAATTTAACAATCTTCCAAGCAATATCACTTATGGAATAGATGGTGGGAAAATGCGCACAGAGGCAGTAAATACTATGCATCTGAGCAATGACAACCTTCCTATCTTTCTCATTGCCAATTCCAACAACGAGGTAGTTTTTGTAAGCCAGGGGTACACAATCGGTCTTGGTGAGCAGATGAAGCAGGTCCTCCAAAGCCTTTAATTTTTAACTATAAAGCGCTTGACTTTGTTGATTTTTTCTTATTTTTGCGGTTCATTACGTCTAAAAAAGGCGTGATATTGCTTTAGGGAATATTCACTAATCAATAAATAGTTTTTATATGAAAAAAGGCCTCTTTATCCTAATGGCGGCCCTCATTAGCATCACGACTGCATGGGGGCAGAGCCTCTCTAAGTTCTCCACAGAACTTCGAGCCGAGCTCAACAATCGGCCTTCAGCTACAGAACAATTCCGTGTTCTAATTGTGATGGCTGAGGAGTACGACCAAGTTCAAATGACTCGTCAAATTCAGTACATGAACAAGGCCGAACGCCGCGCCTTTGTCTCGAATGAATTGCAGACATTTGCGAAAGCAAGTCAAAGCAATTTAATGCAAATTCTTGAGGAAGGCGCAAAGAATGGTTCAGTCAATGAACTGACTCAATTATGGATTAGCAACAGTATTGGTTGCACCATGACTCGTGAAATGCTTGCAAGCATTGAGCAGCGTGATGACATTCTCGTCATTGAATCCGACGAGTACCGCAACATGTTGCCTTCGAACGAAACGGCAAAGCCTGTCAACAGTCTGTCCAATTTTGGCACTTCGAGTTCAAGCATGGCCAACCGTGGCACTGCTTGGCACGTCAGCCAAGTTAATGCAGACGATGTTTGGACCTACAACGGTTCAACGGGTTACACTGGCAGTGGTGTTGTGGTTGCTATCATTGACACGGGTGTGAAACTGACCCACAATGATATCAAGAATCACCTTTGGACCAATTCTCAAGGATACCATGGCTACGACTATGTCAATGGTGACAATGACCCTACCGACGACAATGGTCACGGTTCACACTGTGCAGGTATTGTTGCAGGTGACGGCACCAGTGGCACCAAGACCGGTATGGCTCCAGGAGCACAGATTATGGCTCTTAAGGTGTTAGGTGCAAACGGTTCTGGTTCCAACTCCAACATTCAGAGTGCTATGCAGTATGCTATGAACAATGGCGCTGATATCGTCAGCATGTCATTAGGCTCTGCAGGAGGTTCTGGTAATGCTTCAGAACGTAATATCTTTGTCAACATGATGAACGCTGGAATTATTGCTACTTTGGCAGCAGGTAATGAAGGCGAAGAATACAGCACCTATTCTGTTCCAAATAATGTTGGTTCACCAGGTAACTGTCCTCCACCATGGCACAATCCTGACCAGACCTTAACTGGTGGTGCTTCAGCTGTTGTTTGCGTTGGTGCTTCACAACGTAACGACCGTAAAGCTACCTTCTCATCCTTCGGTCCTGTCACTTGGTATGGTGTTTCTGGATATAACGACTACAGATATCAATCAGGTAGCAATACTAATATTGGTTTGATTCGTCCTGACGTTATCGTTCCAGGAGCCGACATCACCTCATTGAACTACAGTGGTACCTCTGGTTATACTGAAATGTGCGGTACTTCTATGGCAACTCCAGGTTGCGCAGGTATCTTAGCTCTGATGCTCAGTGCAAAGCCAAGTCTGACCCCTGCTCAGATGGATGAAATCCTTGAAACCACTGCTCTTCCTTCAGACTTCCAGACCAAGAAGAACAACAACACGGGCGCTGGTCGTGCAGATGCTTTAGCAGCTATTGACGCTATCTTCACATCAGCTACCAAGCCTACGAATCTGAATGTCACCACTTGTGGCGGTAATGTCAACCTCACCTGGACTGCATCCACAGCTCCAGCTGGTTACTGCATCTATCGCGACAACGTACAGGTTGCCACGAACGTCAGCGGCACTTCTTACACCGACCAGAATGCAGGCGTTGGCAAGCACGTTTACTATGTGAGAGCTAACGACAACAACAACCGTCAGTCAGTCCACTCCAACTGCGTTGTTTGCACCATTGAACCATATGCTTCCATTCCACAGAACCTGACCGGTAACTTAAACGGCAACACCGTGGATTTGAGCTGGCAAGCTTCAACGGCAACCAATGCCCCTGCAGAAGTTACTCTCAGCTTCACCAACACCTATTCATCCTACATGGCATTACAAGGTGCTACCATCTATGCTGGTGCTGTGAGATACTTACCAGAAGAATTAGGTCAGTACAAAGGCATGTCACTCGACAAGGTTTCATTCTATGCCTATTCCACTGGCGTTTCACATACCCTTCGCATCTATCGTGGAACCACCTATGGTAACACCACTGGCACTCCTGTTGCCACCAAGACCTTCACTCCATCAGCTAGAGGTTGGATGGATATCACGCTCGATACTCCATATGCTTTGAGCGATGTCACCACAGACCTTTGGGTTACAGTTGGTGCAAGTTCAGGTTACCCAGCAACTTATGGTTCTTACAATGGACCATCTTCAGAATGTTTCTATGTTGCATTAAGCAATAGCCCAAATAGTTTTGTTTGGACGCATCTTCCTGACAATGGTTCAGACTTCAACGATGCAATGTGTCTCAAGACCCATTTCACTCGTACTACGACTTACACACCAACTTATAATGTATATCGTAACGACAATGGCATTGCTCAGAACTTAAGCAACACGACTTATAACGATGCTAATCCTGTTTCCAGCAACAGTTACTATGTAACCTCCAAGGTTGGCAACAACGAATCTTGCCCATCACAGGCATTTGAGATTGGTTTAGGCAACATCGCCATTACGGCTACTGCTAACCCAGCAGCTGGTGGCACCATCACCGGAGCCGGTTCTTATCTTGAAAATGCAACCTGCACATTGACTGCTACGCCTAACATTGGTTACAACTTCGTAAATTGGACTGAAAACAGCCAGCAAGTCAGCACCAATGCTGCTTACAGCTTCACAGTTACCGGTCCAAGAACTTTGGTTGCTAACTTCGAAAGCATTCCTCAGAATAATATCACTTACGCTTCCGTCAGCAACGGAACCATCAGTGGTCCTGCTTCATCCTACCCTGGTCAGACTGTCACCCTTACTGCAACACCAGCAAGTGGTTATGTACTGGGTTCATGGAATGTTTATAAGACAGGTACTCCTAGCACGACTGTCACAGTTACCAACAACCAGTTTGTAATGCCAAGCTATGATGTCACGGTCAGTGCAACCTTCATCAACAATCCAGAATATGCTATCAATTTGGCTTGTGGTATGGAGCATGGCACTTTCAGCTCAGACCACAGCAGCGCTATAGCTGGAACCACCATCACCTTGAGTGCCACTGCCGAAGAAGGTTATTCACTCGCAGGATGGGTAGTTTGTAAAGCCGATGACCCAACTGTTACTGTTGGCGTCAGCAACAACACCTTCACCATGCCTGGTTATGATGTCAATGTTGCAGCTCTCTTCCCTGCCGATGAAGTTCCGGATACTTATTTCGTAGGCACAGATGGCTCGTTATCAACCAACAACAATTTACCTACTACCATGTATTACAAATACTCTCTGACCCAGAGTATTTACACACCAACACAACTTGGTACCGGAGCCTGCACCATTACACATATTGCTTACTACTATAATGCTACAAACGCTGAGACAAGAACCGTTGACCTCTATATGGCCCACACCACAACGTCGAACTTTGGCACAACCACTTCATGGATAAAGCCAACAGCTGCCAACAAGGTTTACTCTGGCACTTTATCCTGCTCTACTCAAGGTTGGTGTCTCATCAAGCTTGATACACCTTTTGTATATAATGGTACAAGCAATCTGGTCATCACCTTCGACGATAACACTGGTAATGACGCGAGCGGCAACCGTGCTTTCTATGCTTTCAGTGCCTCCAACAACGTCAGCATCTATTATCGTAGCGACAGCTCCAATCCTAATCCTACAAGCGTAACTCAAACTGCTTCAGGAAGATCTTCCGTCCTCCCAGTTCTCGCTTTGATTCTGGATGTAGACCAGCCAAGCAGTGAAAACGTAGCTGTAGTTCCTTGTGAACTGTCAGGTTTCGAATATGACGAAGGATGGGGACCATCCGACAGTCAGCCTGTCACCGTCATCTCTGCATATTTGAACAACAACATCACCGTGACTGCACCTACTCATTATGAGGTGAGCAGCACTGTTGACGGAACCTACGCAGCAAGTGTCACCATTCCTGCTACAATTCCTCAGCCAGGAATCTCTACCTATAATTTTGAATCCGGTTTTGATGGTTGGACCACACTTGACAAGGATGGAGACGGTAAAAACTGGTACTCATCATCCGAGTACGACACCTATTGCCTGAGTTCTAAGCCATATGCTCACTCTGGTGCAAACTGTATGATTAGTATGTCATTCGACAACTGCTCAAAGTCAGGCCCCCTCACTCCTGAGAATTACCTCATTTCCCCTGAAATCGATTTAGGTGGTTTCATAACATTCTATGCTCGCGAAGCCAATACTGAATATGGTTCTGAAATCCTTGGCGTTTATGTGTCAACAGCTGCCAACCCAACTCAGTTCACCCAAGTCGGAGCCGACATACAAATCTCGACAACCGATTACGAACAAATCAATATTGACTTAAGTGCCTATTCAGGACGCGGTCACGTTGCCATCTGTCACCACAACTGCACGGATATCTTCTATGTTATGATTGACGACGTCACCATTGGTGGTCCTGGCGCTTCCGTTTCGACACTGCCAGATGGAGTATATATTGGTTCTGTTTACGCACGTTTGAAGGCTGACCTTGATGAAGGTGAGTATAACAATGAGACTCTGACCCTTACCAGCGGTACTGCAACAGCAAGTACTACCCTGAACGGTGAAGTCCTCCCAAGCGGCGTTCACTACGACGTCACCGTCAGTGCTGACCCAGCACAAGGTGGTACTGTCGCTGGCGGCGGTTCCTTCGTTGAAGGTCGCACCATCACCGTCACGGCTACTCCAAACTTCGGCTACAACTTCGTTAACTGGACTGAAGGCAACCAAGAAGTCAGCACCGATGCATCATACGTCTTCACAGTATCTGGTGAGAGAACTTTGGTAGCCCACTTCGTGGAGATTCCAAAGAGCAACATCACCTATGCTTCTGTGAGCAATGGTACCATCAGCGGTCCTGCAAAAGCTTATCCTACTGAAATGGTTACCCTGATAGCTACACCTGCCGATGGATACAAGTTCGGTACTTGGAAAGTTTACAAGACCTCTGACCCAGAAGTCACCGTGGAAGTTGTCAACGACCAATTCTCAATGCCAAGCTATGACGTCACCGTCACTGCTACCTTCATCGAGAGAACAGAAAAGGACATCGTTGTTGCTTGCGGTATCCGTCACGGTTCCGTCACTACCGATTACACCACGGCTGAATCCGGCACAAAGATTAAAGTCACGGCTACCCCAGCATCAACCGATTATATACTGGGCGGCGTCGTAGTCTTCAACACCGACGACCCAACAGAGTTGGTGTACTTCAACAATGCAACCATGACCTTTACTATGCCTGACTTCAATGTCACCGTAAGTGCATCCTTCACCCTGGATGTTCCTTCAGTCTATCAATATCCTATTGGAACTGAGGGTAATGTTACAGCCAACGCCTATATACCCACAAGAATAGCAAACAGCTACTCACTGTCACAATGCATCTACACTCCTACGCAGTTAGACAATTTCACCGGTAAGATTATTGGTATGGCTTACTACAACAACACCGCCATCTCCAACACCGTAACACGTAGCGTTGATGTTTACTTAAGCACTACCACCACCACCTCATTCAATAGCAATAGAGCATGGATTCGTGAGTCATCTGACAATAAGGTATTCTCAGGCAATTGGGAAATTGAAGCGCAAGGTTGGAATGTCATTGCTTTCAATAACTACTTCGAATACAACGGCACTTCTAATCTGTTAGTCACCGTCGACGACAACACTGCTTCTGCTGTTTCAAGCGGAATGAATTTCTACACCTTCTCAGGCAATAGCAACAACTCCATCTATTATGCCAGCAACAACACCAACTTGAATCCAACCCAATCAATCACTCAGAATGCAGCCGGTAGAACTGCTAATCTGCCTGTTGTCATCTTCCTCGTTGCCAACGAAAACACTTACGAAATGGACGATGCAGTTGCTGTTTCACCTTGTGAACTCACTGGCCTGGATTACTCCTTAGGTAATGGTCCATCCGATGCTAAGCTCGTGAATGTGATTAGAACCAATTCCTTCATCCCTGCACAGGTTACTGCTCCTACCCACTATGAAATCAGTAAGAGCCCAGAAGGTCCATTCTCATCAAGTCTGTACCTTGCCGACGAATGGCTGCATTATGACGAGGGTGAATGTCTCACCAACGTTGGAGCCGGTGGCACTTGCTATTGGGGCAGCATGTTCCCAAGCAATATGCTTCCTGCTTATGCAGGTGGTTCTCTGACCAAGGTCTGTACCTATGCCAATGAAAGCACTCCAGGTTCCTATACCCTCAACATCTACACCGGTGGTGACGATGCACCTCAGACCTTAGTCCACACCCAGAACTTCACTCCTGGCACGACTGAAGGAATGATTGACATCAACCTTACCACTCCTATTACAATTGATGCCACCAAGAATCTGTGGATTACCTTCTATCAGTCGGGCACCGACTATCCTGCCAGCGCTTGCGCAGACATGGGTACGCCAAACAACCGTTGGGTCAGCGTTGACGGTGAAGAATGGTTCGACCTCGATGAGACATCACTCAGTGGCTACAGCTGGATTATCCGTGGCTATGTTGACATGGAAACCAGAGGCGGTGAACTCGTTGAACTGCCAGCCTTCAAGGGCAATGTCGGTGGTGAACTCGCTATGACTTCACACAAACTGAACACAGGCGTCCGTGGTCCTCAGGTATTCGACTTCGAAGACGGAACACAAGGCTGGACTTCCATCGATGCCGATGGTGATGGTTACGGCTGGATTTATGAAGACAGCGGTTCAACTCCTCACATGACTCCACATGCTGGAAACGGATGTATGTACTCTGAAAGTTACCGTAACGACAGCAAGGGCGGCAACACGAAGGAAAAAGAACACAACAGAGGCGCCCTCACTCCTAACAACTGGCTGGTATCACCACAAGTTGAATTAGGCGGTGTGATGAGCTTCTTTGCTACCGGACAAGATGCAGATTGGGCTGAAGAACATTTCGCAGTCTATGTCTCCACCACCGGCAACCAAGTTGCTAACTTCACTGATGCTCCATTGCTCGAAACCAATTCGACTGGAGAATATCTTGAATACATTGTTGACCTCTCAAGTTACTCAGGCACCGGTTATATCGCTATCAGACACTACAATGTCACCGATATGTTCTGTCTCAATGTTGACGATATCACCATCCACCCTGCAGGCTACACTCCTGAACCTGTCATGCCAATTGGCTTCAATATCTCACAAGTCTATGCCCGTTTGAAGGCTGGTCTTGAAGAAGGCGAATACAACGATGAGACCATGACGGTCACTTGCAATGGATATAGCACCGAAGTCACCTTAAACGGTCAAGTGATTTCTACCCTGCACGTCATCGATGATGAACAAACCATCGATGGTGACCTCGTTATCGATGCCGACAACCAATACCTCATCACTGAAGATGGTATCCTCATCGTCAACGGAACCGTTACCAACGACGACCCTGCAAACCTCGTCATCGAAGACGGTGGTCAGTTCTTCTGCAACAGCAACAACGTTCAGGCTACCTTCCACAAGATTATCGAAAAGACTACCGACGAAACGGATGGTTGGTACACCATAGCAGCTCCTATGACCAATCCTACTATCCAGAACCTGACTGCCAACACCTTCGACATCTTCGAATATGACGAAGACGCCGACCAAGAAGAATGGCAGAACTACAGAGTCAACAACTTCGCATTCGTCCCTGGTCACGGTTACCTCTACGCTAACAGCGCTGCTACTGGCGAAGACAGCACCGACTTGATTATGACTGGTACCTTGGTTCCTTCTAACCAAACCGTTCAGGTTGAATTAAGCTTTGCTGCTACCTTCGAAGACATCCGTGGATACAACTTGATTGGTAATCCTTATCCTCACAACATCTCCATGAGTAATGTGAAGGTTGGAGGCACTGCCATCACCGAGTTCTACCGTCTCAGAAATGGTGACCAACTCGAACGTATCACCAGCGGTGAAATTCTTCCTGGCGAAAGCTTCTTCATCAAAGCTACCGCCACCGGTCAGACAGTAATTATTAACAACAAATAATTATTGAGCAGGACTTAAAAATCCTCTCTAGACTCGAAAAGAGGATGACTCCATCAGGGGTCATCCTCTTTCTTTTTTAACACTCTGTCTATTGTATTATTCTCTTCAAATTCATAATTTTGCACTTCTTTTTACCTCATACAAGAAAATATCGAAAAAGTATATATATATTTATTAAATAGTATTTTACATGAGACAAGGTTTATTATGCATCTTGATTGCCTTATTCAGCTTAACTAGCTGGGGACAGTTAACCCAAGGAAATCCTAACGACAAATCCTCCATCATCAGTCTACGTTCTGTTGACAAAGCAGAATGTGTGCAAAATGGCTTTAAGAGCCTGGAGGCGGTATTTTCTTTCTCCACCATTGAGAGCCAAGACATCACTACAGAACGTGGTGAATTTTCCGCTCTTTCCATGAGCAATACTGTCATGGGCGGCAATGAAGGAGACCCTATGATTCCCGTAGTGAACGAACTCATCGCCGTGCCTTTCGGAGCCACCCCCGTCGTCACCATCAAGAATTTCTCGACGACCGATTATAAGCTCGACGAGCTGAACATCAAGAAACTGTTCCCACGTCAGCCATCTCTGAGAAAAGACTTAAAGCAAGAAGATGTGGCATTTGTCTACAACGAAGACGCTTACCAAACTCGTGGCTTACGTTCCATGCCAAGTACCAACGTGAGCGTGGAAGGCACCATGCGTGGTATACGTATCGGCAAGTTAGGCATCGAACCTGTCAGCTACGACCCCGTCAGCAACACCTTACGCGTATTCAACGATATCGAAGTTGAAGTCACCTTCGATGGCGCTGATGTAGTTGCTACAGAAGACATGCTGGTCAAGACCTTCAGCCCTTATTTTCTCGGTCTTTACAAGCAGATGTTCAACGGTAGAGCCATCATGGATGCTTACAGCGACCACCCAGACCTCTACAACACCCCACCCCGCATGATGGTCATCACCACTTCAACCTATTCAAACAACACCAAATTCCAAGAATGGATTAACTGGAAGAAACAAAAAGGCATCTATGTGGATGTCTATCTCACTTCAGAGACTGGCACTTCATCAAGCAGCATCAAGACCTTTGTCAAAAACAAATACAACACAGGAGTGAGCAACGGACAAACCCCAACTTTCTTGGTTATTGTAGGCGATGTGGCCGACGTGACCTATAGCGCCAGCAGTTCTGTGACGAGTAAGTATACCGACCTCTATTATGCCTCCGTCGACAACGATGTCTACGCTGATATCTTCGAGAGCCGTATGCCTGTATCTTCGACTACCGAACTGACGAACCTGCTCACTAAGATTTTGATGTACGAACAATATACTATGCCCGACCCAAGCTACCTGAATAACGTAGTACTCATTGCCGGTTGGGATTCATCATGGACTCCTAAAGTTGGTAAGCCAACCATTCAATATGCATCCAACTACTATTATAACACAGCTCACGGTTTCACAAATCCTCACATCTATCTCACCACAGCTTCGGGTCAAAACAGTGAGTGTTATACCTGGTTAAGCTCCGGTGTCGGTTTTGCAAATTACACTGCACACGGCGACAACACGATGTGGTACGACCCTCAAATCACAGCCAGTCAGGTGAGCAACTTGACCAACAACGGAAAGTATTTCTGGGCCATGGGTAACTGCTGCCTCGCAGCCAACTGGGGTTACAACGGAACCTGCTTCGCTGAAGCACTATTAAGAGCCCAGAACAAAGGCGCCTTCGGATACATCGGCTCATGCCCTGAGACTTATTGGTATGAAGACTATTACTTCGGCGTTGGTGCCACCTCAACCATGAATCAAATGCCAACCCAAACCCAGACCAAGACTGGTGTATACGATGCCATCTGGAATGATGATGCCTTCAACACCTTGAATGCTGTCCCCTATTTTGGCAACGTTGCCGTCACCTATGCACATGCCAACAACTACACTTCCAGTGTCAGTGACCAATATTATTGGGAAGCCTATCACTGTCTCGGCGATGGCTCAGTGATGCCTTACCATGTCAATCCAGCTGCCAACAATGTCTCGCATGCCGATGTGTTTCCTCTCGGTGTCAACACCTTTACCGTTAATGCTGTTGCAGGCTCTTACGTCTCTATCACTAAAAACAACGAGATTATTGGTGTTGCCGTAGTGCCTAACACAGGAACAGTGGATGTTTCAGTTACCCCTGTTAACGAACCTTGCGACATCAAAATAGTAGTCACCCGTCAGCAGCGTCAGCCCTATGTCGCCACTATTCAAGCTGTCAGCTCCAATCAATACACCATCCATGCTACGGCTAACCCAACAGCAGGCGGCACTGTCACCGGTTCTGGAGACTATTATGAAAACACCACGGCTACCGTGACAGCTACTCCGAATCTCACCTACGCTTTCAGAAGCTGGAAAGAAAACAATCAGGTCGTAAGCAACGACGCTACTTACAGTTTCAAGGTTACCCGTGACCGCAACCTGGTGGCACAATTTGAATCCATTCCTCAGAACAACATCACCTATGCAAACTGCGAACATGGCACAGTCAGCGGTCCAACCAAGAAATATCCTACCGAGACAGTTACCTTGACCGCCTCAGCAAACGAAGGCTATGGTTTCGCATCCTGGAAGGTCTACCAGACTGGCCATCCTGAAAACACCATAACCGTCACCGACAATCAATTTGTCATGCCTTATTATGATGTCACAGTCAGTGCTAATTTCAGTCAATTATATGACATTACTCTCGCCAAGACTTCCAACGGAAGTATCTCCCTCAACAGAGGCGATGGAAATGCCATCTGCGGAGAGACTATCTCATTGACTGCGACCCCAAGCAGCAGCTATCATCATAGTCGCTGGATTGTCTATAAAACAGACGATATCAACACTACAATCCCTGTCACCGACAATCAATTTACCATGCCTTCCTTCCCGGTCACGGTTGCAGCAAGTTTCAACTTATCCAACTTCTCCGACCGCACCATAGGCAACGGAAACGGTACAGCAGATTATTTCCCAGTCCATCCATACTACAATTACTCCCTGTCACAAGAAATCTATACTCCTTCAGAAATCGGTGAAGCAGGCACTATTAACAGCATCAGTTACTATTATGCAGGAACATCAACCACCAGAAATCTGGAGATTTATATTAATAATACTTCCTTGATATCCTTCGGAGGAAATACATCTTCCTATTGGCAGACTGTCAGCGAAGCCGACAAAGTCTTCTCAGGCAACGTCTCATTAGTGCAAAATGGCTGGACTACCATCACATTAGACACGCCTTTCGAATACAATGGCAGCAGCAATCTGCTCATCACCATGGACGATAACACGGGGACATACACCAGCAGTTACGGTAAATTCAAGACTAATACTACCAGCAACTACACCACATTGTATTATTACAACGACTCAAACAATCTGGACCCAACGAGTTCGATTAGCATCGATGCTTATGCACGTCAACAGAGGAACAGCTATGTTAAGTTCGGGTTCATGGTGGATGCCGGCGGAGCCATCAGCGTCAGTCCCGGCACTTTAAGTGGTTTCAGCTATGAAGAAGGCTACGGTCCATCCGCATCCCAGTCGTTTGGCATCGTCTCCACCAACCTCAACTCTTCACTCATCGTCACAGCACCAAGCAGTTATGAAGTGTGCAACACGCAAGATGGCAACTACGACAATTCCATTTCGCTTTATCCTAGCAATGGAGAGGTTGCAACCATGTTATTCGTACGTCTGAAAGCCGGTCTCACCGAAGGCAACTACGAGAACTTATCCCTCAATCTCAACGGCAACGGCACCAACCAGACTGTCAGTTTAAACGGCCTTGTTGAAAACACCATACCTGTCCCCGTCCAGCAAGAATATTCACTCACTACCGGCTGGAGTTGGTGGTCGTCGTATATTGAGCTTGGCAACACCAACGCACTCCAAGCCTTAGAAGAAGGTTTAGGAACTCACGCAAGCATCATCAAATCCCAAGATGCGTTCTTAACCTACGACCCTGTATCAGGCTGGACAGGTTCACTCACATCACTCGAAAATGAGAAGATGTACAAACTTGACATCGATGGAACCTGCAGCCTCAGTCTCAACGACTATAAGGCACTTCCTGAAGAACACCCTATCACGATTCATGAAGGATGGAACTGGATTGGCTATGTTGAAGACCAACCTCTGCCTTTGAGCAATGCCTTGACAAACTTCAATGCATCAGAAAACGACCTCATCAAAGGATACGATGGTTTCTCAACCTACTATAACGGTTATGGATGGTGGGGCACTCTCAACACCTTAGAACCTGGCAAGGGCTACATGTATCGTTCACAAAACAGCGAAAGCGTGAACTTTACGTATCCAACCATCACCCGTACCATTGAAACTGTTGCCAATAACAATGAACAACATCATTGGGAAACTGTGGCTGGTCGCTATGCCGACAATCTCAGCCTCATCGCCATTTTAGAAGGCGGACATGAAGGCGACGAAATCGGAGCATTCGTCAATGGTGAATGCCGTGGCAGCGCCATCCTGCACCGTTTTGAACCTACGGGACAATGTATTGCGCTTCTTACCCTCTTTGGAAACGACAATGAAATCATCTCACTGAAGGCTCTCGACAATGACGAAGTCAAAGACCTCAACGAGACCATCACCTTCGCTAAGGACCTCGTTATCGGCAGCCTTGACGAGCCTATGACCCTGACTATTAAAGGAAACTCCAATCTGATTCTCTTCCCGAACCCAGTTATGGCTGGACAAGATTTGAGTGTTGAGATTCCATCGAACGATGTTCAATATGCTACAATTGAAATCATTGATGTTCTTGGCAACCTTGTCAAAAAAGAGAAAATTGTTTCTAACAAATTAATTGTCAACGATTTAACAACAAAAGGAATCTACACATTACGAATCATCTCAGAGAATGGTGAGATTTACAACGGTAAGATTGTGGTTCGATAAGATACAGAAATTATAACGAGATAATTACATTACCATGAAGAAAGCGATATTCACCCTTTTACTAGCAAGTTTTAGTATTCTGACATGGGGTCAGATAGAGACGAAGGTCTCGAACGATTTACGTTCGGCCATCAGCAACCAAACGAATCCAAACGAAAAATACCGTATCATCATCACGATGAACGACCGTTATGACGATGTTCAGATGACTCGTCAGACGCAATATATGACGAAGGCTGAGAAGCGCACTTATGTGATGAATGAGTTACAGAGTTTCTCATCAGCAAGTCAGCAGAACGTCTTGAATCTTTTAAATCAGGGCACTCGTGGTGGCAATGTGGACGACATCCATTCCTTCTGGCTTTTCAACGGCATCACCTGTGAAGCCACTTCCAGCGTCATCAACGAAGTAGCGATGGACAAGGATGTTAATGGTATTTATCTTGACCATTATGCCTACCGTCTCCCTGAGGATTGGGACCCAGAAGAAGGCGCAACGGAGCCAATTCGAGGCAATGGCTGGAATGTCACAAAAGTTAATGCAGATGATGTCTGGGCTTTAGGTTACACAGGCACAGGAGTTTTGGTAGGTCTTATCGACACGGGTGTCAAGTACACTCATACCGACCTTGCTAACAATATGTGGAATGGAGGCAGTGAGTATCCGAATCACGGATATGACTTCCACAACAACGACAACAATCCTGTCGACGATAACGGTCATGGAACGCACTGTGCTGGTACCATCTCGAGTTATGGCACAAATGGAACGCAGTGTGGTATTGCCAAGAATGCCAAGATTATGGCATTGAAGGTATTAGGCAGCGATGGAAGCGGTTATCTCTATACATCTTGGATTGCCGAAGAGTTTGCTGTCAGCCATGGATGCGACATCTTGAGCATGTCATTAGGCAGTGATGGTTTAGGACCTTATTTCATTGAGCGTGACATCTTGGTCAACGTGATGAATTGCGGTGTTGTGGCATCTATTGCCGCTGGTAATGTTGGTGATGATTTGACGACCTATCCTGTCCCTGGCAATGTTGGCTCACCTGGCAACTGTCCCGCACCTTGGGGCAATCCCGACCAGACCAATGTCTTAGACGGCGGGCGTTCCGCATGTGTCACGGTAGGAGCAACAACGTCAACTGACGGTTATTCATCTTTCTCATCCATCGGACCTGTCACATGGGCTGAAGGTGACGACCGTGGAGACTATTCAGATTATCCTTATACCAAAAACAGCACTACTCAAATCGGTTTGATTAAGCCTGACGTTGCAGCTCCTGGAAGCAACATTGTCTCCCTTAATTACTCGGGCACTACTGGCTATTCGACAAAGAGTGGCACTTCGATGGCAACGCCTTGTGTGGCTGGTGTCATGGCTCTGCTTCTTGAAGTGGACCCAACCTTAACGCCAGTAGAGATTGACTCAATCTTGGAGACCACGGCAACCCATTTGGGCGGTTATACTTCAAAGAACAACAAGTTTGGAGCAGGTCGTGTGGATGCATTGGCAGCTGTCAACGCCATTCTGAATGCGTGCAATGCCCCAGCATCACTCAACGGAACAGTTGATGGATGCACGGTCAACTTAAGTTGGAATGCTGTTTCAGGCATCAGCACCTATCGTGTTTATCGCAATGGTATGGTGATAGCCTCATCGGTCAGTGGCACAAGCTACAGTGACAGTGAAGCACCAGCAGGTCACAATTCCTATTATGTCAGAAGCAACTGCAGCAACGGGAGCACCTCTGAGTCTTCGAACATCGTCAATGTCGACATTGAAGTCAACGCACAAATCGACAGTCCGAGCAATCTTACTGCAACGCCAAATGGCACAGAAGTCAGCCTCTCATGGACGGCACCTACGATGCGCAGTGCGAATCTGGCCTATACCACCACTTCGTCCGATACCGATGGCGGTGATTCTGAGACCGTGTTCTATTTTGCTCAGCGTTATCCTCGCGCTATGCTGACACAATATGCAGGCATGCAGATTAATAAGGTCTATTTCCTCCCCGGCGAAACTGGAATCACCTATACGGTGAAGATTCACAAGGGTGACGAGATGTTACCTGGAGAAGTAATCTATTCCACCACGAAGACCCCTTCTGCAACAACGATGCAAGAAATCACTCTGTCATCTCCTCTCGTAATTGACCCAACGCAAGACTACTGGCTTGTCATCAGTGCGACTGGCACGATGGGGTATGACGATGCACTTGGTTGCACAGACGGATTCTATTACACCTATGGTGATTACGAGTTCTATTTATACGTAAATGATATAGCCTGGACGATGTATATGGCTATTGCTGACGCACCTTATACCTATGATGTGTATCGTGACTCACAGCTGAGAAGCAGTCAGAAGATTGCCGAAGGCTTGACTGGGACCTCCTACACGGACCATCTATTCCAAGCAGGCAGTTATGAATATACAGTAACTACTGTCAGCAACGGCTACGAATCCAAGCCATCCAACAGCATTCAAGTTGAGCCAGGTGATATACCTCAGAACAATATCACTTATGTCAATGTGGAGAATGGATATATCAGTGGACCTGCCCAGGCAGCTCCAGGACAGACTGTTACGTTGACAGCCACTCCTTCAAGTGGATACAAATTAGGCTCATGGAACGTCTACAAAACCGCTAATCCAGCAGTAACAGTAAATGTCACCAACAATCAGTTTGTGATGCCTGATTACGATGTCACGGTCAGTGCAAACTTCATAGAACACGTTGGTGCCAGTATCTTGATAGCTTGTGGTATTGAACACGGAACCATCTCAACGAATTATGATTCAGCTGAAGCAGGTACCATTGTAACGGTTACAGCAACGCCTGACCAAGGATGTCATTTAAGAAGTGTCATCATCTTCAACAGCGCTAACCCAGATGAAACGGTCACCTTCAACACCAGCACCATGACCTTTTCGATGCCTGACTACGATGTAACCATTTCAGCTACCTTCGACTACCCAACCCAAACTACAACCTACCAGTATGAAAAGGTCACCTCTGCTCCGAGTAATTGGGCAGGTGAATACTTGATTGTATACACTAATGGCAGCAAGGCTTTCAACGGCAGTCTTAACACATTAGATGCCAACAACAATTGTATCAGCGTCACGATTTCAAACAACGTAATAGCCTCCACTTCAAATGTGGATGCCGCCACCTTCACCATTGCACAGGCATCAGGAAGCAATTACACTATCAAATCGAAGAGCGGATATTACATCGGTGCAACAAGTAATAACAGCAACACTTTACTCAGCAGCACTACAAATGCCTACACCAACACCCTCGCTTATAACAACGGGAACATCGACATCAAAGGCTCTGGTGGTGCATACTTGCGTTTCAACACACAAAACAGCCGTTTCCGTTATTACAGAAGCAGCCAATACACCGGTCAGCAAGCCATACAGCTTTACAAGAAAGTAGCAGTTCAAACAACTGTCAACATCGATGGTCCATCCTTGACAGTCTCCCCTTGCGAACTCAACGGATTGGACTATACATATGATGAAGGTCCATCAGAAAGTCAGGCTGTCACAATCATCCCTGCAAATCTTGACAACAACATCACCGTGACAGCACCAAGTCATTACGAAGTGAGCAGAACTCTTGACGGCACCTATACAGCAAGCCTTACCATTCCAACCGTCAACTCTCAGGCGGAGCCCACAGTCTATAGCTTTGAGACAGGATTGGAAGGTTGGACAACGATTGATGCCGATGGCGACGGATTCAACTGGGCAAGGGCTTCCGTACTGATGAGCGGCTATAGTATTCCTTCTCATGAGGGAAGTGATGCTGTGTCTTCACAGAGTTACGACAGAACAGCAGGTGCCTTGACTCCCGACAACTACATTGTTTCTCCACAAGTTAACTTAAGCTCCATCGCCACTCTGACTTTCTGGGCATGTTCTCAAGATGCCAGTTATCCCGCAGAGCACTTCGGCGTAGCCATTTCGACGAGCGGAAACACCAATGCCAGCGACTTTACGACTATCCAGCAATGGACCTTGACTGCCAAGAGCGGTGGCAATGGTAATGGTGCATGGGCTTCTCGCGACGATAAGGGAAATCGTGAAAGTGGTTCATGGTATCAATTTGAAGTCGACCTCAGCGCCTATTCTGGAATGGGATATATCGCTATCCGCCACTTCAATTGTTCCGACCAATTCTATCTCAATGTTGATGACATTACGTTCTATCCAACAACTAGTTCCTCAAGCAACGTCTATCAAGTATTCACCCGTTTGAAAGCCGGTCTCTCTGAAGGCACTTACAATAACGAAATGATGACCCTCACTAGCGGAAGTTGCTCAACAAACGTGACGTTAAATGGACAAGTCGCTTCGGGCATCCATTACACCATCACCGTGAATGCCGACCCAGTGGAAGGCGGTTCCGTAACAGGTGGAGGCAGCTACACCCAAGGTCATTCTGTGACCGTTGAAGCTCAAGCCAACACTGGCTATGTATTCGACAGTTGGAAAGAAAACGACCTCACCGTTTCCACCTCTGAAACCTATACCTTTACAGCTACTGCCGACCGTTCCTTAACAGCCCACTTTACGGCTTTAACCTTACGGAATATCACCTATACAACCACTGAACACGGTTCCATCACAGGACCAGCGACGTCCTATCCTGGCGATATCGTTACTTTGTCAATCCTTATAGATGATGAATATGCCGTTGAGTCAATAAATATCTATAAAACAGATGATATTACTACTACTATCGAATTGGCAGATAACAGTTTTGTGATGCCAGATTACGATGTAACCGTCACGGCAAACATCGTTTATAGTCCAAGTCACGACATCTCATTCATCTGCACGAATCATGGAACTGTCACTACGAATGTCAACCGCGCTCAAGCCGGCACCACAATCAGTCTTACCGCAACCCCTAACTCGGGTTATATACTGAGCAGCTATTTGGTTTACAAGGCTGATGATATCAACACCACCATCCCTGTTACCGATGAGATGTTCACCATGCCAGGTTATGATGTTATTGTAGCAGGATTCTTCAGCACTCAGAGTGGTGCTGCTGGTTTAGCCTCCTCCACTTGTACTATTGAAGGCTTCACCTATGCCGAAGGCAATGGTCCATCTGCTGCACAGAGCTTCACCGCATTCGGAGCCAGCATCAGTGGCAATGTCACTGTGACAGCCCCTGCCAGCTATGAAGTTTGCGCTACTGAGAACGGCACTTATGCCAACTCTATCAACTTGGCTGCCAATAATGGTTCTCTTGTCAGCAATGTATACGTTCGTCTGAAAGCAGGTCTTGTTGAAGGCACCTATAATGAAACGCTTCAGTTCACCTCGGGTACAGCCACACAGTCAGTCGACTTAGAAGGCATCGTTACCGAAGCCACCTCTGCTCCATGGTCACCAGAAGGCAACGAATATGAGATTTCGATGACTCTCATCGGCATCATCCAAATCAATGGCGTAGAACAAGCCCGTACGACCTTAGAAGTCGGAGCATTCTGCGGTGAAGAATGTCGTGGTACGCAGCGTGCCATGCTAGCACCTACAGGCAAATATCTCGTTCCAATGACCATCCATGGTGAAGCAAACGATGAAATCAGCTTCAAGCTCTTCGACCATATCACAGAAACTGTTTTGGACTACCTCTCCCCTGCCAGCATCACCATTAACGAAGATGGTTATGGCACACTGACCTCACCTTATATCCTTAACTTCCAAGCACCTTACACCTTCATTGGCAGTGACAACAACCACGAGTGGGGTAACATCAGCAACTGGGAAGGCGGTGCATTACCAGGAGAAAACGACTATGTCATCATCGAAGGAGAATGTGAAGTCACTACTGACATTGAAGTTGCCAAACTTGTTGTCGACGAAAACAGCACCATTGTGATTACCGATGGCAACACCCTTACCGCTGGTGAAATCATCACGACGGAACCAAGTCAGCTCATCATCGAAGACTGCGGCCAGTTGTACTGCAACAGCGAAGGTGTTCAGGCAACATTCCATAAGATTATTGAGAAGAACACAGATGCCACCGATGGCTGGTACACCATAGCATCACCTATCAACGAGCCGACCGTTGACCACGTTACGGCTAATATCTACGACATCTATACCTATGATGAGGACAACGACCAGAAGGAATGGCAGAACTACCGTGTCAGCGAATTCCAGTTTACCTCAGGTAAGGGATATCTCTATGCCAACAGCGCTGCCACAGGCGAAGACAACACCGACTTGATATTCAAAGGTGCACTTACACCAGGCAATGCTGTCGTGGAAATCAATCTCAGCTACAACGCTGTCTACGATGGCATCAGAGGCTTCAACTTCCTGGGTAACCCATATCCTCATAACATCAGCCTCAGCGACCTCCAAGGCAGCGCTGGACTCACCATCGACTGCTATTATAAGATTGTGAACGGCACTGAGTTAGTGCGTTATACCGACGGCGTCATCAAACCTGGTGAAGGTTTCTTCATCAAGGCAACCGCTGCGGGTCAGAGTGTAATTATCGGAGAAGAATAAAAACAGCAACAGACATGAAAAGACTATTAGCCTATCCCCTTATAGCAATTCTTATGGTGTTGGCCATAATTCAAGTTCAGGCCAAGCCACAGTGGAATAAAGTCTTGTCGGACAAGCCTCTGCAGGCAGAGACGAAACTGCTGAGAGCCTCAGAGACCTCAATCCGAGTACAGATTCAGGTGCCAGGATTCTATACAACGACTGTAAGCACCAGTCAAGGCGATGCACAAGTCATCTCATTGCCCAAGGCACCCATCATCCTAAACGAAGGCGAGCCTGAGTTACCCTATGTGGTCATCCCAGCAGTCATCGGCGATAATGCCAAGATGAACATCAAGGTCGTCGCTTCCCATTTTGAGGATTTTGAGAATATGGAAGTCGCCCCCTCAAAGGGCAACATCAGTCGTCAGATTGACCCGATGACCGTTCCATACACCTATGGACCCTGTTATTCCAACGACGCTTTCTTCCCGGAGAATTTGACGGACTTACAAGAGCCATACATCCTGAGAGATTACCGTGGTCAAAACATGGTGATTTATCCTTTTGCATACAACCCAGTGACCAAGACCCTTCGTGTGTATTACGACCTCACTGTTGAGCTGTATCAGGAAGGTATTGGCGGAGTCAACCAGATGACTCGCAAGTCGGCCACATTCACCCTGGACCCAGAGTTCGATGCCTTATATAGCAGCAAGTTCATCAATTACCATGAAGCCGGAGCGAAATACACTCCTGTTTCTGAAGAAGGCGATTTGCTTGTAATTTGTTACGACAGTTATATGGATTCCATTCAACAGTTTGTCGATTGGAAAAACACTATAGGTCGTCCTACCACCCTTGTCTCCACAAGCACTGCTGGGTCGACGGCTTCGGCTCTTCAGACTTACATTAAGAATTACTACAACAGTCATCCCAGCCTTGCCCATGTGCTGTTGGTCGCCGACTGTGACCACATCCCTGGTGTGTATGTCAGTCCAAGTTCCGATTATGCCGGTTATTCCGACCAGAAATATGGTCAAGTGGTAGGTACTGATAACTACAACGACATCTTCATCGGGCGTTTCTCTGCCAACAACGCATCGCAAGTTGGTCTTCAGGCACGCAAAGTCATCCATTACGAACGCGACCTCAACACATCAGCGACTTGGTTGAAGAACGGCATGGGAGTATCTACTTCTGAAGGCAGTGGTGGACACAATGGTGAAGACGACTACCAACATGTCAACAACCTCAGAACGGACCTTTTAGGATACAATTACACCACGGTGTATCAAGAGTATTATAACGTGAGTGGCTATTCATCGTCAACGCAGCAGATTAGCACCCGCATCAACAGTGGTGTTGGCATCATCACCTACTGCAACCACGGTAGCGAGATTGCATGGCAATCCCACTCGCCTTATTATTCCAACTCTTATGTCAACAGTCTCACCAACGACAACATGCTGCCATTCATCATTTCGGTAGCCTGTTTAAACGGAAAGTATGACTACGGCAGTGGAGATTGTTTCGCAGAGGCATGGATGCATGCCACTAACAACAACACGCATAAGCCAACAGGAGCCATCGGTGGTATCTTTTCCTATATTTCTCAGCCTTGGATTCCTCCGATGGAAGGTGAAGACGAGATGATTGACATCCTTGTGGAGAGCAAGGCCAACAATATCAAGCGTACGTTAGGCGGTGTGCTTACCAATGGCAATATGGCTGTTTTGGACTATTCATCGAATGCAGCCAGCATTGGCACATATCAAAACTGGAACATCTTCGGTGACCCAAGTATGACCTTACGCACCAACACCCCTGCCAGCATGACCGTCACACATGACGGGATTATCGCGCCAAATGCCACCACCTATACGGTCCATGTCAACAACGGCAATGGAGCCTTAGCCACCATCACGAAGGACCATGTCATTCTTGGTTCGGCTACCGTAAACAACGGGGTGGCCAACATTAGCATCACGGAACCTGGTACCGATGCATCTCAACTCACCTTATGTGTTTTCGGATATAACAAAGTGACTTATCTTGGCAGCATTGAACTTGTTTTTGGAGAGAAATACACCATCAATGTCACAGCAAATCCAAGCAACGCTGGTACTGTTACAGGAGCTGGTGAATATTACGAGACCACTACTGCCACGGTTAGTGCAGCTCCAAATGTAGCCTACATTTTCCGAAACTGGAAAGAAAACAATCAGGTTGTCAGTTCCGATGCCACTTATAGCTTTACCGTCACAGGAAATCGCAATTTGGTAGCCCAATTTGAATCCATCCCACAAAACAGCATCACATACCTTGATTGTGACCATGGCACCGTCAGCGGTCCTACTCAGAAATATCCAACCGAAGTGGTCGTCTTGACAGCAACCCCTGATGCCGGATATGGATTCACTTCATGGAACGTATATCAGACAGGACATCCTGAAAATGCAGTGACGCTCACGAATAATCAGTTTGTCATGCCGTATTATGATGTCACGGTCAGTGCCGTTTTCGCACCGATGTATGACATCACGTTGGCTTTAAACTCAAATGGAAGCATCAATGTCGACAAGGACAGTGCATTGAGCGGAGATATCGTCACGCTGAGTGCTACTCCAAACAGCAACTATCGTCATAGTCGTTGGACGGTATATAAGACGGATGACATCACCACCATGGTTCCTGTCACCGACAATCAATTTACGATGCCTGCTTATCCTGTCACGGTGGCAGCAAGCTTCAACTTAACCAACACCAACGAGTTGACTATCGGTTCAGGAGCCAGCACAAGCAATTATGTCCCTACCTATGTATACTACAATTATGGTCTCACCCAGCAGATTTACACAGCCGCTGAGGTTGGGGGCACAGGTTACATCAAGAGTATCAGTTTTTATTTTAATGGTACGGCAACCAGCAGGACATTGGACATCTATCTGAGCAATACCAGTTTGAACACTTTCGGTGGTGCCACTGCATCGTATTGGCAAACCGTCACCAACAAGGTGTATTCTGGAACTGTATCGCTGATATCGAAGGGATGGACCACCATTACTTTTGATACGCCTTACAGATATGATGGAAGTTCCAACTTGCTTATCACAGTGTGCGATAACACAGGTTCATACACTTCAAGCAACCAAAGCTTTAAGACGGATGCTACTTCTAACTACACCACGTTGTATTATTATGACGACAACAATCCTCTGAATCCTACAGAGACCATCACCCTTAGTCCCAGAGGACGTCTTCAGGCCCATTGTCAAATCAAACTTGGATTTGAAGTCAACGCAGGTGGAGCCATCAGTGTAAGTCCAGGCAATTTGGAGGGATTCAATTATGAACAAGGACAAGGCCCATCCGCTTCACAGTCCTTTGGACTTATTGCAACGGACCTCAATTCAAGTCTGACTATCTCAGCTCCAAGCAGTTTTGAGGTGAGCAAGACACAAAGTGGCAGTTATGGTAGCACGACCACTATCGCACCGACGGATGGTGAGATTATCACCATGGTTTACGTACGTTTGAAAGCAGGACTCACTGAGGGAAGTTATGAAAACGAAACCTTATCGCTTGAAGGGAACGGAGCCTCACAGACGATTAGTTTAAATGGCTTTGTTGAAAACAGCGAGCCAGTGCCTGTCACTCAGGATTACACCCTTGTCACAGGTTGGAGTTGGTGGTCATCGTACATTGAACTTGAAGGCACCAATGCCCTTCAAGCATTGGAAGAAGGTCTTGGCAATCATGCAAACCTCATCAAGTCGCAGGATGCATTTCTCACCTATGACGATGAGTTAGGTTGGATGGGCTCTCTTGAGACTCTTGAGAACGAAAAGATGTATAAGCTTGATATTGATGGTTCATGCAGTATTAGTCTCAACGACTACAAGGCAAAGCCTGAGGAGCATCCGATTACGCTCAATCCTGGTTGGAATTGGATTGGTTATGTTGAAGACCAGCCACTGCCACTGAATAATGCTTTAGCAGGTCTCACAGTATCTGAAAACGACCTCATCAAGAGTTATGACGGTTTCTCGACCTATTATCAAGGTTTTGGATGGTGGGGTACACTCTCCGTCATGGAGCCAGGCAAGGGTTATATGTACCGTTCTGGTAACAGCGAGGCGGTGACGTTTACCTATCCTGCTATCGCACGTCCTTCCGTAGTGATGCCTGACAAAGAAGAACATTATTGGTCAGCTGTCACCGGACGTTATGCCGACAATCTCAATGTCGTTGCCTTTGTTGAAGGCGGACATGAAGGAGACGAAATTGGAGCTTTCGTGGACGGAGAATGCCGTGGCAGTGCACTTCTGCATTATTTCGAGCCAACAGGACAATACCTTGCGTTGCTCACCCTTTACGGCAATGACAATGATTATATGACGCTCAGCCTTCGTGAGGGCAACGATATCCAGGGTCTCAACGAGAGCATTACGTTCAGTCATGACCTGGTCATTGGAAATCTTGATGAGCCAATGATTCTGACCAGAAAGCATGGTCAGGACCTTCTGCTCTACCCTAACCCTGTAGAACTTGGGCAGGAGTTTACCATTGAGATATCATCTGATGAGATGCAGCATGCCACCTATGAAATCATTGATGTTCTCGGCAATGTGGTACAAAAGGAGGGCATTGCATCCGACAAGATTCGGGTCAGCAGCAAGCTGTCACAAGGCATCTACACTGTGAGAGTCATTCCTGAAAGCGGAGACATCCTTACAGGAAAGGTTGTGATTCGATAAGTAGTTATTTCATAACACAAAAGAAGCTCCCTAGTTGATGGGGAGCTTCTTTTTTTGTATAGTCTAAGAAATACTGTTTACAGTTTTCTTGCAACTTCCTTGGTGGTGTAACCTTCGATGATATCACCGACTTTGATATCGTTGAAGTTCTCGATATTGAGACCGCAGTCCATACCGGCAGCGACTTCTTTGACATCGTCCTTGAAACGTTTGAGGGAGCCAAGGTTACCGGTGTAGATGACGATACCATCGCGGATGACACGAATCTTGGTGTTACGGGAGACTTTACCATCGAGGACCATACAGCCGGCGATTGTACCGACCTTACTAATCTTGAAGGTCTCACGGATTTCGAGGTTACAGGTGATGACTTCTTCGATTTCAGGAGCCAGCATACCTTCGATAGCAGCCTTGATTTCTTCGATGGCGGTATAGATGATGGAGTAGATACGGATATCAATCTTCTCTTGTTCAGACAGTTTACGAGCCTGCATGGTAGGACGCACGTTGAAGCCCACGATGACAGCATTGGATGCGGAGGCGAGCAGGATATCTGATTCGCTGATGGCACCGACTGACTTGTGGATGACGTTGACCTGGACCTCTGGTGTTGACAGTTTGAGGAGGGAGTCGGACAGAGCTTCGACGGAGCCATCGACGTCAGCTTTGACGATGATGTTAAGTTCCTTGAAGTCGCCGATAGCGATACGACGGCCAATTTCATCGAGGGTGATATGTGGGTTGGTACGGCGTGTTTGTTCACGTTGCAGTTGTTCACGGCGGTTAGCGATGTCTTTGACTTCGCGTTCGTCGGTCATGACGTTGAACACGTCGCCAGGCTGAGGAGCGCCATTAAGACCCAGGAGGAGGACTGGTGTAGAAGGACCAGCTTCTTTAATCTTCTGGTTATGGTCGTTGAACATAGCCTTGACTTTACCGTAGGTAGTACCTGCGAGAACCATATCGCCGATACGGAGGGTACCGCCTTGGACGAGAATCTTAGCGACATAGCCACGACCTTTATCGAGGGCGGATTCAATCACAGTACCTTTAGCGAGTTTATTAGGGTTAGCCTTCAGGTCGAGGAATTCAGCTTCGAGGAGTACCTTTTCGAGAAGCTGGTCGACATTCAGACCAATCTTAGCGGCGATTTCTTGTTCCTGATATTTACCGCCCCAGCTTTCGACGAGGATGTTCATCTTAGCCAGTTGTTCACGGATACGGTCAGGTTGAGAGGTTGGTTTATCGATTTTGTTCAGGGCGAAGACGATTGGGACGCCAGCGGCCTGAGCGTGGTTGATAGCTTCAACGGTCTGAGGCATGACATTGTCATCGGTAGCGATGACGATGATAGCCACGTCGGTCATCTTAGCACCACGGGCACGCATAGCGGTGAAGGCTTCGTGACCTGGGGTATCGAGGAAGGTGATGGTCTTACCGCTTTCTGTAGTGACGGAGTAAGCACCGATATGTTGGGTGATACCGCCGGCTTCACCAGCCACGACGTTGGTATTACGGATATAGTCGAGGAGTTTGGTCTTACCATGGTCGACGTGACCCATGACGGTGACGACAGGAGCGCGTGGGACCATATCCTCTTCGTGGTCAATCTCTTCGGTTTCAGCGATAGCCTCTTGCACGTCGGCGCTTACGAAGTCGACCTGATAGCCGAATTCGCCTGCCACCACGGTAAGAGCTTCTGCATCGAGGCGTTGGTTGATAGACACTGGCATACCGAGGCTCATGCAGGTACCGATGACTTTGGTGACAGGGACGTTCATCATGACAGCCAGGTCGTTAGCAGTAACGAACTCTGTAACCTTAAGGATAGATTTCTCTTCCTCTTGACGCATGATTTCCTCCATCATGGAGCCAGCAACCTGTTGACGTTTTTCACGACGGTGCTTTGAAGTCTTTGACTTGCCGAGAGGTGAAAGACGAGCTAAGGTGTCTTTAATCTGCTTTGAGATTTCCTCATCGCTCAGTTCTACTTTCTCTTCATGGCGAGGAGGCAGAGGTTTGTTGCGGTCTCTCTTTGGATTCTTCTTGAAATCGCCTTGAGGACCTTGTCCGCCTTGACCTTGAGGTTTAGGACCTTTAGGACCTTTGGGGCCTTTATTCTGTCCATTGCCTTGATTATAGTTCTGCGTAGGAGCATCGGAGGAACCTTCTGGTTTTCCGGTGATACGTTTACGTTTTTTCTTCTTGGCGTCAGCTGGTTCTGGAGTCTGTTTTGAGCGTTTACGTTCATCGGGCAGTTCAATCTTATCGAGAATCTTAGGACCTTCGAGTTTTTGCACTTCGGTCTTGATGAACTTAGGCTCGTTGGCAGGCTTTTGTTCTTCGCGTTTAGCCTCTTCTTCAGCACGTTTTGCAGCAGCTTCGCGTTCAGCTTTGGCACGTTCGGCGCGTTCGCGTTCAGCTTTTGCGCGTTCAGCCTTCTCACGTTCAGCCTTTTCTTTTGCTTCGCGTTGCTTTTCCTCCTTCGTCTTCTTGTCGGGACGAGTCTTGGAATTCAAGCTGTCGAGGTCAATCTTACCCAGGACTTTAATGGAAGAACCATCGTCAGCAGAGTCGTCTTGACTTGGTTCCACAACAGGTTGTGGTTTTTCGGCTGGAGTCTCGACTGGAGCCGTTGCTTCTTCGACTTGTTTTTGTGGCTGAGGAGCTTCCACTGGTTCAGCTTGAGGTTCAGGATTTTGAGGAGCTGGTTCAGGATGGGTTTCTGCTACTGGTTCTGGTTTCTCAGCAGGAGTTTCCTGTTTAGCAGTCTTTTTGGACTGTCCCAGCATAGTGGTACGGATGATGACTTCGTCGTTATCATCCTCTTCTTTATCATTATTTGATGATTGCTTGGCCGAATCGACAGACACGTGGCCACCTTTATAGGAAAGGTTGCCCAGTTTCATCGCCTCATTCTTCACTTCCCTTTCGCCCTGATATTCCTTCACGAGCAGCGCATACATCTCTGATGTGAGCTTCGTGTTGGGAGATGAGTCAACCTGGAATCCCTTTTTCGTGAGGAATTCGAGGATGGTGTTCATTCCCACATTAAATTCCTTTGCCGCTTTCGACAAACGAATTGTAAAATTTGATTCTTCGGACATAGTTTCTTTCTTAGTTAATAATATGTGATTCGTGCCTTAAAGCATCATTCGGCATCATTTTCAAATTCCGCGCTGAGGATACGGAAGACATCTTTAACAGTCTCGATTTCGAGGTCAGCACGATTAGCAACTTCTTCTGGAGTATAGGCCAAGACGTTCTTAGCGGTATCGCAGCCGATATTGAAGAGAGCATCGAGAATCCACTGGTCGATTTCATCGGAGAATTCCTGAAGGTCGACATCCTCTTCGGTGCTGTTAATCTCGGTATTACGATAAACGTCGATGTTATAGCCAGCGAGTTTTCCAGCGAGTTTGATATTATAGCCACCCTTACCGATAGCAAGGCTAACTTGTTCTTTCTCCATGTATACGTTAGCGAGTTTCTCTTCTTCGTTCAGGACGATAGAAGTAATCTTAGCTGGGCTAAGAGCACGCTGGATAAAGAGTTGTGGGTTGGTAGTCCAGTTGATGACATCGATGTTTTCGTTACGCAGTTCGCGGACGATGCCATGGATACGGGAGCCCTTCATACCGACGCAAGCGCCGACTGGGTCGATACGGTCATCGTAGGATTCAACGGCAATCTTAGCACGCTGACCTGGTTCACGAACAATCTTCTTGATGGTAATCAGGCCATCATAAACCTCAGGAACTTCAGCTTCGAAAAGACGTTGCAGGAAAATCTCAGAGGTACGGGAGAGGATGATGACAGGAGAGCCATTGACATTCTCAACGCTCTTGACGATAGCACGTACATTCTCACCTTTTTTATATACATCGGAAGGAATCTGTTCAACTCTTGGGAGTGACAGTTCAATGCCTTCATCATCGATGGCAACGATTTCGCGTTTCCAGACATGGTTAACTTCAGCGGTGATGATTTCACCAACTTTATCTTTATACTTCTGGAAGATGTTTTCTTTCTGATATTCACCAATCTTGGTCTGGAGGTTCTGACGAAGAGCCAGGATGTCACGACGACCGAAGCTGTCAATCTTCATGACTTCAGAGACATCGTCACCAACTTCAAAGTCGGGTTCGATAAGAATAGCTTCAGAAAGTTTAATCTCGCGGAGAGGATCTTCGAGTGCATCATCATCGACAACGGTACGGTTGTGATAGATTTCGAAGTCACCCTTGTCGACATTGACAATGATATCGATGAACTCGGAAGTGTCAACTTCATATTTCTTGTCAAGCATTCCTCTGAAGACATCTTCGATGATACGCATCATGGCCTCACGGTCGATGTTTTTAAACTCCTTAAATTCGGAAAAAGTTTCTACTAATTTATAGTTTTCCATTATATATATGTATTAAATATTATTTATCAAAAGATAATTGCTGGGAAGATGGAGACGTTAGTGCGTTGGAAGGTAAGGTCGCCTTCGACAGCGGGTTTACGTTTGGAGGGGCGTTTTGGTTGTGCGGGTGTGATAACGATATTTTGCTCATCGAATGACACGAGTTTACCTTGGATTTTGCCTTGTTCTTTCGTCTTGACTTCGATATCCTTTGTCAGATATTTGGTCAGTTGGCGGTCCATGACGAGGGCGCCGCTGAGTCCATAGGAGAAAACGCTGAGTTCGAAGTCCTCGGCATCGCGGTCCAGATGGCTTTCGATGAAGCGAGAGATTTCGACGCAGTTATCGATTGACACAGCGCTATCAGCGTCGACGTAGACTTCGATGACGTTATTGGGTTTGACTTTCACGTCAACAATAAATCTATCACTGTCCTGGATGGCCTCTTGAGCAAGATTAATAATTTGTTCCTTCGTTATCATGTTATGTTCCTTTTATATAAAAAAGAGGGGAAGTAGTTCCCCTCAAATCGTTCCCTACTACACTGAAAAGTCACTGAAAAACAATGCCTTGTCAGTTCCGAGGAGACTTCTGTTGCAAAAACAAAAAAACCTGTTACATTCCGTAGCAGGTCTCTCCCCTTCTTGTTGTCGAGCAAGGATTCGAACCTTGACAGGCAGAACCAAAATCTGCAGTGCTGCCATTACACCACTCGACACCTTCATTCGGTTGAATGCGGGTGCAAAAGTACGACTTTTTTTTGGATGCGCAAGATAATTTCTCATTTTTTATTTAAAAACAACAAAAAAGAGGCTTGAAGGAGGACTTATTCTATCTCAAAAGAAGAAAAATGACAAGAAACGGAGGGAGGTACCAATAAAATATGTACTTTTGTCGTTTACGAATTATTGTATCGAAATTCAATACAAATTTACAATAATATTATGACATTCAAGAAGTTAAACAACATCACAGGATGGTTTGCTGGGATCATTGCGACCATAGTATACTTCCTGACGTTGGAACCCACTGTGAGTTGGTGGGATTGTGGAGAGTACATCTCCACCTCATTTAAATTAGAGGTAGGTCACCCTCCTGGGGCACCATTATTCCAATTAATCGGACGTTTCTTCTCAATACTTGCAGGAGGTGACGTCACGAAAGTGGCTATGATGATTAACGTCATGTCGGCCATCTGCAGTGGTTTAACGATAGTATTCCTGTTCTGGACCATTACGATGATAGCTCGTAAGATTTGGATGAAGGAAGAAGAAGACTCTCCTTGGCGCAACAAAATCGGCGTGCTTTTGGCTGGTTTCGTTGGTGCTATGGCTTACACCTTCACCGAATCATTCTGGTTCTCAGCCGTAGAAGGCGAAGTATATGCCATGTCGTCGTTCTTCACGGCAGTGACATTCTGGGCCATTCTGAAATGGGAGCGTGCAGCTGACGAGCCCGGCAACATGCGCTGGCTCTTGCTGATAGCCTATCTGATAGGTCTTTCGATTGGCGTACACCTTCTTAACTTATTGTGTATCCCTGCCATCGTTTACGTCATCTATTTCAAGAAATATAAGAAACGTACCTTCTGGGGATTCGTCCTTGCTGGCATCATCTCCGTAGTCTTATTAGGCTTCATCCAAGTGATATTGATTCCTATGATTGTCAGCCTCGCTGGTAAGACCGAGCTGTTCTTCGTCAACAGCCTGCATCTTCCTTTCAACGTAGGTACAATCTTCTATTTTGCAGTCATTGTCGGCTTATTGATATGGGGTCTCATCGCCACCACGCGCAAGAAGAAAGTCATTCTGAACACCAGTCTCCTGGCATTCATGTTCATCTTGATTGGTTACTCTTCCTTCTTCCTGCTGGCCATCCGCGCCAACACGAATACTCCTATCAACGAAAACGAGCCTAAGGATGCTCTTTCCATGCTGTCCTATCTGAATCGTGAGCAATATGGCAGCTGGCCACTGGTTTATGGTCAGTATTATAATGCTCCTGTATCAGATGCCAAAGACGGCAATCCTATTTATATTAAGGATAAAGAAAAGAGACGTTATGTGATGACGGACGACCGCAAGCGTGTCATGCCAAAATATGCCAAGGAGGCCAGCACTATCTTCCCTCGTATGTGGAGCAATCAGCCTCGTCACGTCCAGGTTTACGAAGCTTATCGTAAGAATAGTCGCGGTGTGGTGGAAGGCGACAAAGTCACAGCCCGCAAGATTGACGGCAGCACAGTGGTTGTGAACAAGCCTACCTTCGGTCAAAACCTGAAGTTCTTCTTCCGTTACCAGTGCAATTGGATGTATTGGAGATATTTCATGTGGAACTTCGTAGGTCGTCAGAACGACATCGAGAGTCAGGGCGAGTTAGACCATGGTAACTGGGTCAGCGGCATCGGCTTCATCGACAGCGCCCGTCTCGGTGACCAGGAAAACATCCCTGATTGCCTCCAAAACTCAGGTCGCACCCAGTTCTATTTCTTGCCTCTCATCTTAGGCCTCTGCGGTCTGATTTGGCTGCTGCGCAAGGACCTCAAATCAAGCTGGGTCATCTTCTTGCTGTTCTTCATGACCGGTTTGGCAATCGTCATCTACCTCAACCAAACCCCATGTCAGCCTCGTGAACGTGACTATTCCTATGCAGGCTCCTTCTATGCCTTTGCCATCTGGATTGGTCTCGGCGTGCTGGCTCTTATCGACTGGCTCGAGCAACTCACCAAGAGCAAGAACCTGGTCACCACCGTGCTGGTGGGACTCATCTGTCTCTTAGCTGTTCCTTGCGTGATGGCTTCAGAAGGCTGGGATGAACACAACCGTTCTGGCAAGACCTCAGCTCGTGACTGGGCAAAGAACTACTTAGCTCAACTGCCACCTAACTCAGTAATCTTCACACGTGGTGACAACGACACCTTCCCATTATGGTACATCCAAGAAGTGGAAGGATTCCGCACCGACGTGCGTGTTGTTAACTATATGCTCTCTTCAGGATATTGGTACGCACACCAGATGGGTCGCAAGGTGTATGACTCAGAACGTCTGCCTCTCACCCTGCCTCCAGCGAAATACGACAATGGTGTCAATGAATCCATCCCTATCGTAGAAGAGCCTAACTTCAAGGACAGAACCTTCGAGTTGAAGAAAGTCATCGACTTTATCAACGACCCGAAAGCCGTGAAACACTACGCCAACGGCGGCACCACTCAGTACGTCCCTGTGCGCAAGGTGAAACTGACTGTCGACAAGGAAGCTTGTATCCGCAATGGCATCGTTCCTGAAAGCATGAAGGACCGCATCGTCGACGAGATTGAATGGGAAATCAAGGGCGGTGACTATATCTACAAGAACGCCCTCCTGCTCCTCGACTTCATGGCAACCAACAACTGGGAACGCCCTGTATACTTCACCAGCTTCAGCGATATGGCTTCGGTGTTAGGCATCCAGGAATATCTCCATATGGAAGGTCTTAACTACCGCTTCATCCCTGTCAAAGCCGACGACTACTATCCTAATGTAGGTGGTGTGTATCGTGAAGGCAGCTATGACCTCTTGGTCAACAAAGCCGAATGGGGCCATCTAAACCAAGACGACGTCATCCCTGACCGCGAAAGCGTCCGCAACGCCGAGTTCGCTCGTCAAAGCTATTCCCGTCTGGCCCAAAGCTTGGTCAGCCATATGGAATACGACTCCGCCGTCGTCGTGATGGATAAGTTCCAAGAACTCTTCCCGAACAAGAAATTCCCTTACGACATCAGACTCTATCAATTCCCAGAGATGTACTATGTCTGCGAAGAGATTGAAAAAGGCGACGAGTTCGCTCGCACCTTATTAAAGAACTGCTACGACAAAGTCGAATACTACGGCAATATGGCTCCAAAGTTCGCCGATTATTTTGAAGAAGATATGGGTGAACAAATCAGCATCATCCGTCACCTGATGAGCGTCTGCAAACGCTATGAACGCACCGACCTACAGGATGAGATGGAAAGCAAACTCAATGAGTATGTGCAGCTGTATTTCGCACAGTAAACCATTACAACGACTACGTCAATAACTAAAAGAGCCTTCTGCTAACCACAGAAGGCTCTTCTATTTTAATATAAACTAAATAAGAAATCAGCGCTCTTTTCTACTTAACGACCAAATCAAAATCACAATTCCGGCCACTACAAAAGGAACACTGAGCCACTGTCCCATATCCCATACCATGTTCTTTTCGAACGATACCTGTACGTTCTTCAAGAACTCGATGAAAATACGTGAGGTGAAGATGATAATCAGGAAAAGGCTGAAAAGCAAGCCGGGACGACGGGTACCCATATCTTTCTTGAAATAGAGCCACATCAACAGGACAAACGCAACGATGCAGAAGAAAGCCTCGTACAAACCCGTTGGATGACAAGGCAGCCACTGTTCTGGAGGACAACAAGCCTGAGAAGTGCATTGCACATAATCATTGACCGTGCCACAGAACTGCTCCTGTCCACGAAGGAACACAAAGCCCCAAGGCAAAGAAGTCGGCGTACCATAGATTTCTGAGTTCATCACATTGCCAAGACGAATCAACGCTCCCACCAAAGCCACCACGATGACTATACGGTCGAGAATCCACATATACGTGATACGCGACTTCGCAGTCTTATCCTTTTTCTCCATCTTGTTGAAATGACGCACATAGAGCCATAAACCAATCAAAATACCAATGGCACCACCATGACTGGCTAATCCGCCCTCCCAAATCTTCAGGATTTCAATAGGATGAGAGAGATAATACTCTGGCTCATAAAACAGACAATGTCCTAAACGAGCACCCAATACCGTGGCAATAAGCATGTACATCAAAAGACTGTCGAGAGAACCCTCCGGCATCTTCTCACGCTTGTAAATCTTACCCATGATAAGATATCCCAACAAAAAACCAAGTGCCCATAAGATACCATACCAACGTATCTCTAATGGTCCCAAAGCCAATGCCACTGGATTGGCATTCCATGTAATGTAGTTTAATATCATTTTTACAACTTATTATTTATCAGTATTTTAGTTGATTCAAAGTCCTGTACAAAATCTTTTCAGAACCTCTCAGATTGGAACAGACCACAGTCCTCTTCTCACCTGGCTGGAGGTCGAAATAGTTATCTGAAAACGTTGCCTCGCCCTCCTTAGTATAGAGCTGGATATCTTTGACCAGGATATCGGATTCCAAGGTAACAACAACATCTTTACCTTTAATTTGGACATCCATACGAAGATTTTCTTCGTTAACAGGCAGCAATGCAAGGTCTTTCGGATTAACTTGATAGCAGAGACGCTCCGCTACCAACATGGTATCTGCCTCATAAAAACTCAAATCGAAGTAATGGCCCTGAGCTTGGTCGAAACTCATAGGCGAAATGTGGTAGTGTTTATTTTCGTTCGCCGAGAGAGCCACCTCGACCGACTCCTCTGTGGTAACATCCCCTTCCATATCCTTCATCTGCACAATCAGACGGCCTCTCAAAGGGCGCTGTAAATCGGAACACACAAAGGCAAATTCACCTTCCATCACGCCAAGCAATATAGGTGCATAAAGTGACTTAAGCTGATATTGTAAAGCCTTTTTACGACCGTAATAGTCAATCGACGACCATGAAGTGACAGGCCATGCGTCGTTGAGTTGCCAATAAAGTGTACCGTTGTTATAGGGTTTGGCAGCACGATGCGCCTCGATAGCAATGCCCATACCATAGGCCTGACTGAGTTGGCTCAGATAGACATAGTCGCCAAAATCCTTTGGCTGAGGATAATAGCGCACGATAAAGTCGTTAATCTGACGCGTACCACGAGCATGTTTCTGGTGAGCAGCAAGAAGATTATTCTTCTCTATCAATGGATACAAAGCCTCTGAGTCTGAACATTCCAATATGGGTTGTAACTCATGCTCGACATCCATCTGTTTCAAGGTTGTGATATCGGGATAACCCTGATAGCCATATTCACTATTGAAACGGCCCACTTTCTCACGATAAATCTCGTAAGGCTGTTCACCCCACCAGACGCCCCAGTAGTGGACATCGCCCTGGGTAAGACTCTCAGGTCGTCCCCAACCTTTCGAAGGAGAGCTGGGCCAGTAAGGACGGGTGCCGTCGTAAGCAGCGATGGCTTCAGGAAGAATATATTCGAAGAGGCGGTCATAGCCGGCTTTCATTGCCAGGTCATCTTCTTCCGACCAACTCAGTGATGACTGCCACCCCCAGTTGTAATAGCCTTCTGAAATCTCATTCCCTCCACACCACAATGCCAAGGAAGGATGCGAAGCAAGTCGTTTCACCTGTCCGATGGCTTCGAGCGATACATTGTTGAAGAAAGCCTCATCATACGGGTACATAGTACCAGCATACATGAAGTCCTCCCACACCAAAATACCCAAGGAGTCACAGATGGAGAAGAAATCGTCGGATGGATAGACTCCCCCACCCCATACACGCAACATGTTGAAGTGCGCTTCTTTAGCATCTTGCAAAAGGGATAAGGTATGATTCGAATCCATCCAAGTCTCAACCATCTCCTCTGGGATATAGTTGGCACCCTTAGCATAGAAAGGCACGCCATTGACTTTGAAATAAAGCGACGAACCAGCCTCATCGGGCTCCTGGACCATCTCGAACTGACGGATGCCCGATACGATTTGTTTGGTATCCAGAACTTTCACCTCGTCTGACAGGGTTACATCAAAGCAATACAGACACTGCTTCCCCATCTCATTAGGCCACCATAGTTCAGGATTGTCGATGGTAAACGATTGGGTCTTATGAGATGTCCCAGGGTCAAGAT
>X415_White_Rhinoceros__coassemble_13_pt1 | contig 61559 bp, 51 predicted proteins | sample X415_White_Rhinoceros__metabat2_low_PE_005 | metagenome-assembled genome bin X415_White_Rhinoceros
CCAGTTCGGTCTCGTAGTTGATTTCGGAGGAGAAATCGGGATAGAAGAAAGGATGATGGGGCAAGAGCAGAGCAGAGGCAGGCTTCATGAAGAACAGTGGTTCGGAGGGTAATTCCCTATCGAGTTCTTCGATATGAGCCAGATAGTTACGACCGATGCAGATTATTTTCATAAGAAGAGCAGTTAAATACTTGTTTTTTTACCACCCATTCTCAGGCGGATGGCGGTAATAAGTTTCTTCGTATAGCGGGGAAAATCGCTATTCATCATCCAGCTATAGTACGAAGGGTCTCTCTTAAAGACCTCTTCGACTCGTTGACCTTTATATTTACCAAATTGAAATACTTCTTTATTATCATCATCATAGATGATTTGTCCCGACAGGTCGGCATTCCGATGATGAGCTGAGAAGAGGGCGAGTTCTTTCATATCATTGACAGGCCCCTGTGATTTCTGTCCTCTCGAGTCCTCATATTCTACTCCATCGTAGCGGTCGAGCATAGCCTTCAGCACGTCATAGGTAGCTTTAGTATCAGCTCCAGCGCCATGGGCACCTTCGAGTTTAGCATTGCAGAAGAAGCGGTAAGCGCCGGTGAGGGTACGAGGTTCCATCTTCATGTAGATATTCATGACATCGATGAAATCGCGACCTTCCAGCTTGAAGTCATAGTTGACACGGAGGAACTCTTCCACAAGCATAGGTAAATCGAACTTCAAGATGTTATATCCAGCCAAATCGCAGTTTGACAAGAGGTCTGCTATATTGTGAGCTTCCTGAGCAAAAGTGGGTTGATTTTTCACATCGTCATCGGTGTAGCCATGGACCGAGGAAGACTCTTCAGAGATATGCATCTCAGGGTTGAGCAACCAGGTACGTTGCACTTCGCTACCATCGATATTAACACGTAAGATACTGATTTCCACTATTCTGTCATTCGTAGTATTGAGACCTGTAGTCTCCAGATCAAAAAAAGCTATTGGGCGTTTAAGATTCAGTTCCATTTTCTAATGAATTACTTTGCAAAGGTACATTATAAACCTGAAAAAGTGAAAAGAATTCCTCACAAAAAAATTTTTTTTCTTCATCAACGTTGACTTTGCAATATAAGTCTTACTTTTGTGCGATTTTTCAAATGTAATAGATATGATGGAAGAAAATGAAATTCAGAACGAGAAGGAAGAATTATTCTCCAAGGCAGTAAGAGCAGGAAAGAGAACCTATTTCTTTGATGTTAAAGCAACTAAGAATGATGAGAAATACCTCACTATAACCGAAAGCAAGCGTCGTTTCGACAACGACCAGAATCGTTTCTTATATGAGAAGCACAAGATTTTCTTATACAAGGAAGACTTCCAGAAGGTTTCAAAGGCTTTGGCAGATGCCATCAATTTCATTGAGACTGGTGAATATCCTGAGGATTACAATGAAGAGCCAGTGAGACATGAAGATGGCCATGAAGAAGGTCTTGACAGATGGTTTGACGATCTCGGCAAGGACATTTAACAAAATGTTTTTGAAAGGCATAGGGCTCACACCGACGTGTGAGCCTTTTTTTTTGAAAAAATATTGCCTTTGTTGATAACTTTCGAATATCTCACGCAATATATAAGGAGTAAAAGCCGTATTTTTGCAAGTCCTAATCGGAAAAAATAAAACAGAATCATACATGGGTAAAATCATAGCAATAGCAAATCAAAAGGGGGGCGTCGGAAAGACCACGACGGCCATTAATCTTTCGGCCAGTTTAGCAGTCTTGGAGCATAAGACCTTGCTTATTGACGCGGATCCTCAAGCCAATGCCACCTCTGGAGTCGGTTTCGACCCCAAGACCATAGAGACGAGTGTATATGAATGCATCATTGATGGCATTGACCCCCACACCGTCATCACTCCTACTGAGACCCCGAATCTGTATCTTTTGCCCGCTCATATCGACTTGGTAGGCGCCGAAATCGAGATGATAAACATCCCTGAAAGAGAGCAGATGATGCGCAAGACCCTTCAGCATGTCAAAGACGAATATGAATTCATCATCATCGACTGTTCTCCATCATTAGGTCTTGTCACCCTCAACGCACTCACGGCATCTGACTCCGTCATCATCCCTGTCCAATGTGAGTATTTTGCCCTTGAAGGTTTAGGCAAGTTACTGAACACCATCAAAATAGTCCAGACCCGTCTCAATACGAATCTCGACATTGAAGGCATTCTGCTGACCATGTTCGACACCCGTCTCAGACTTTCGAAACAAGTCGTTGAAGAAGTCAAGATGCACTTCCAAGACATGGTTTTCGACACCATCATCAACCGTAACACACGTCTCGGCGAGGCTCCAAGTTTTGGAAAGACCATCATCATGCACGATGCAGCCTCTGTAGGAGCAATTAACTACCTCAACCTTGCCAGAGAGATATTGAATAACAACAACATAGACACCGAATAAAATGCCTGACAACAAGAAATCAAGAGGCTTAGGAAGAGGTCTCGATGCCATTCTTCAAAGTCCAGAAACCGACATCACCAGCCGTGACATCTCGGGCGACTACGTAGCCGGAGCTGTTGCTGAGATTGACATCAACCTAATCGAAGCCAACCCATTCCAGCCTCGAACTGAGTTCGACGACGAGGCATTAAGAGAATTATCGCAGTCCATCAAGGAACAAGGTGTCATCCAACCTGTCACCGTCCGAAAGTTAGGATACAACCGTTACCAACTCATTTCCGGTGAGCGCCGTTTAAGAGCTTCCAAGCTTGCAGGACTTGCCAAGATACCTGTATTCATCCGTATCGCCAACGATGAGCAAATGTTAGAGTTAGCCCTCATCGAGAACATCCACCGCGAGAACTTGAATGCGATAGAGGTTGCCATCTCCTATCAACGTCTTGTTGATGAATGCAGTCTCACACAGGAACAACTCAGTGAAAAACTTGGTAAGAGTCGTTCGGCCATAGCAAATTACTTGCGTCTGCTGAAACTCCCTCCAGAGATTCAGATTGCTCTTCGTGACGGACATATCTCCATGGCTCATGCCCGTTGCCTGGTCAACATCGAAGACAAAGAGATGCAGTTACGCCTGCTTCAACAAATCATCGAAAACGACCTCAGCGTTCGTGAGACTGAAGCTCTGAGCAACAAAGCCAAGAATCCTGAACCTGAAAAGGGACAAGTCAAACAGACAAATTACTTGCCAGAGCACTTCAAGGCACAAATCAAGACCTTGTCACAGGCACTCAACACCAAGGTCAAAGTTAAACGCAATCTTAAAGGTCACGGCAGTGTGGTCATCGACTTCAAAGACGAAGCCGAATTCGACCGAATCATCCAACTCTTCAGCAAATCCTGATGCGTTTCATTCATTCGAAGATAGTATACCTTATCACCGGACTTTTCTTCCTCTTTGCCATCTCGTCCGAAGGGATAGCGCAGGAATCCAAGCATAGTGCCAAAAAAGCAGCTATCTTGTCAGCCTGCATTCCCGGAGCCGGACAAATCTACAACGGCAAATGGTGGAAGGTGCCGATTGTATATGCAGGACTTGCGGGATTGGGATACATGGCTTATGACAATTACTCCGACTACCAGCTCTTCCTCTTAGCCTATCGCACCAAGACCGGGAATCTTGAAGAAGGCGAGATTCCTTCAGAACTCGCCATCCAACTATCTGAATCGTACCAAGAATCACAACTTCAAACCTACAAAGAATCCTACCGACACGACTTTGAACTATATTGCATCATCCTCGCCGCTTGGTACGGACTCAATATCATCGATGCCACTGTCGACGGTCATCTCTACACCTACGATATCAGCGATGACCTTAGCCTTAGCATCGACCCAGTATTCACCATCAACGAAGCCCCTTACCTAGCCTTCGCCGGCAGACGGCAAACAGGGTTGACCCTATCATTCAATTTTTAACCATGAACATCGCCATATTAGGATACGGAAAGATGGGACACGCCATCCATGAAGAAGCGCTTCAGCAAGGACATTGTATTGTGGCCACCATCGACAATGAAGAAGATTGGAAAGAACAAGCAGCCTCTCTGATTCATGCCGATGTAGCCATCGAGTTCAGTCAACCCGACCAAGCAATAAACAATATCCTTAGATGTTTTGAACATCATCTTCCCATCGTCGTCGGCACTACAGGATGGTACCAACATTTTGAAGAGATTCGCCAACGTTGCATCAACGAAGGCCAAAGTCTCTTCTATGCCTCCAACTTCAGCATCGGCATGAACATCCTCTTCCGCCTCAACGAACAACTCGGCACCTATGCCAAGCAATTTGGATATTCCCTCAAGATTGACGAAACCCATCACATCCATAAACTCGACAAGCCCAGCGGAACCGCCATCACCATCGCCAACCAGCTTCTGCACAACGACTCCGACTACCAAAGCTGGCATATAGAAGAAGATGCTACCCCCATCACTTCGAACGACCCGCACAGTATCCCAATCCATGTCACCCGAGAAGGCGAAGTCTTTGGAATCCATAGCGTAACACTACAAAACGACAAAGACAAAGTAACCCTCACCCACCAAGCCTTCAACCGTCAAGGCTTCGCTCAAGGCGCCGTGAAAGCCGCAGAGTTCCTCGTCGGCAAAACTGGCATCTTCACCATGAACGACTTGTTCAATACCCTATAAATAGTAAATAACAGCATAAATATATAGAAATAAATGTCACTTTTAGTATTTATCTTATTAGTACCAGCACTTTTCACGATTCCGATTGCCTTTAACTGGAAACAATTTGAGCAAGCAGGAGAGAAAGGTTATTATGCAGTAATTCCCTATTTCAATATCTATAAATTACTGAAAATCATCAGAAAAGAAAAGAAAGTCTGGTGGTGGTTCTTCATCGTTTTTCCATACATCAACATCTTCATGTTGTTCTTGATGGAAATCGAATTGGGGAAATGTTTCGGTAAGTTCAAAGTATGGGAAGAATTCATGGCCGCCGCATTGCCCTATATTTTCTTCCCGATGATTGCTGCTCAAGGAGCAACTTATCACGACCCACTCACGACAACCCGTCCCAAGAAATCGAGTGGCAGAGAATGGTTCGACGCCATTGCCTTCGCAGTTGTCGCTGCACTTATCATCCGCACCTATGTGTTCGAGATGTTTACCATTCCGACATCCAGCATGGAGAAATCGCTTTGCGTTGGTGATTATCTGGTCGTCAGCAAGATTCATTACGGACCAAAGCGTCCTAACACCCCGATTTCATTCCCATTTGTTCATAACACCCTTCCATTGAGCAAGACAAAGAAATCCTATGTCGAATGGATTAAATTACCATATCATCGTTATCCTGGCGTTTCATCCATAAAGCGCAACGACCCTATCGTTTTCAATTACCCAGCAGGTGACACCGTATGCGATAAGTTCCAAAGCAGTGTCAGTTACTACGACCTGATTCGCGAATACGGTCGTAAAGAGGTCTGGAACAACCACAACCGTTTCGGCAAAGTCATTTCACACCCTGTCGACAAGCGTGAGAATTACATCAAGCGTCTTATCGGCATGCCTGGTGATACACTTCAAATCATCGACGGCATCGTATATATCAACGGCGAGAAGGGCTTCCAACCCGAAAACATGCAATACAACTACACGGTCAAGACCACCGGCAACGGCATCAACAAGAGAGTTCTTGAAAAATACAACATCACGGAAGGCTATTCCACTTCCAACAGCAACGAGTTCATCTTGAACATCAGCGAGAAAGTTGCTGCCGAACTCAGAGAGTTACCATTTATCACTTCAGCAGAACGCAATATCACACCAGTAGGAATGGGAACTGACTATTCATTATTCCCACATTGTCCCGAACTCTACCCTTGGAACGTCGACAACTACGGTCCTATCGTAATCCCTCAGGAAGGTGTGACCGTACAACTCACTCCTGAGAATCTACCACTCTACGACCGAGTCATCCACGCCTACGAGCTCCACGACCTGGAAGTTCGCGACAGCATCATCTATATTGACGGACAACAGGCTGACAGCTACACGTTCGAGATGAATTATTATTGGATGATGGGTGATAACCGACACAATTCAGCCGACTCACGTTATTGGGGCTATGTCCCTGAGAATCATGTCGTAGGTAAAGCCGTCTTCGTATGGCTTTCTCTCGACAAAGAAAACGGAGGCGTCCGCTGGAAGAGAATGTTCAGAATTCCAAAATAAATCAAATCTATTGAAATCCCATCTTGAAGACAAGCCATGACTGAGAATAAAATAAGAGAAAACACCTTCCGCACGCCGCCTACCATTCCACAGATGCAGGCCATGTTGGAGGATGAAGGAGATTCCAAGCAAGAAAAAACTCCAAAGAAGTCCAGCACCTCGAAAGAAAAGAAAGAGAAGAAAAGTGCTGAGAAGAAACCGAAGGACAAAAAAGTCAAAAGCGTCACCACAGACCCAAGAGTCCCGATGATATTTGGCGTTTTGTCGGGATTATTAGCTCTCTTCCTGTTCCTTGCCATCCTGTCATTTTTCTTCAGCTATTTCAGTGGAGCCTATCAAGAAACCGAAACTACTTTGTTTGGGAAAGCCATTCAGTTCGACAATATCACTGGAAAATTCGGTTCGTTTATGGCCCAGGTCCTTGTTAAAGAATCCTTCGGCCTTGGCTCCCTGTTCATCGTATATCTGTTAGCCATCATTGGACTTCGACTCACCATTGCGACAAAGATTAAGATGTGGAAAGTATGGGAATTCGCCATCATGAGTCTCGCCTGGCTTCCTTTGTTATTCAGCTTCATCAACTCTGTCGCCCCAAATAAAGCCTGTGAGATATTCGGCGGTGCTGTCGGAAAGTTCATGAACAGCAACATTTACAACTTCATTGGCAACTCTGGCGTGATTCTCACCCTTGTCTTCGTCTTCATCCTTTTCTCAATCTTTGAATTCAATCTCAACTTTGAACGCATCAAACAATGGAAAGAGCGCAGAGAGCTGAAAAAAGAAGAAGCAAGACAAAAGGCTCTTCAACAGCTCGAGAACAATCAAAGAGATAGTGATGATTTGGAAGATGAGCCAGAGCAGGGGCCTGTTACTCGCGATGACAATGATATCTATGAACCCACAGGCTATCAAACTACATATCCTGATACTACCGAAGAGTCCCAATCCGATGAGGATGATTTGCCCCCTATCTCAGTAGTTCACCGTCCTGTCGAAAACACTCCACGCACCCAGGTCGCCATGGAAGTCACCAACCCCGAGTTAGTTCACGACACCCCATCCACTGAGCCTGAACTCGTCAACGAGCCAGAGCCTGCTATCGTAACGCCCTCCAACGAGCATGTCTTTGAGGTTGTCACTCCTGTCAAAGAGCCTGTTGCTGAAGACAAGCAAATAGAACTGGTTGTTGAAGAGACCCCTAAAGAAGCCGTCGTTGAAGACAACAAGGAACATTATACTCTTGACATGCCTTTCGACCCACACCTTGAGTTGAGCGACTATAAGTTCCCAACCATGGATTTGTTACGCGATTTCGGCGATACCAAGGCAGAGGTGAGTAATGAAGAACTCGAAGCCAACAAGAATAAGATTGTCGAGACTTTAGCCAACTATGGAATTCAGATTGACAAAATCAAAGCTACCATCGGACCTACAGTCACCTTGTATGAGATTGTCCCAGCTGCAGGCGTAAGAATCTCGAAAATCAAGAATCTGGAAGATGATATTGCATTGAGTCTCGCCGCGTTAGGCATTCGTATCATCGCCCCTATTCCTGGAAAGGGAACCATCGGTATCGAAGTGCCGAACAAGAAACCGGAGACTGTCTCCATGAAGAGCGTCCTCTGTTCAGAGAAGTTCCAGAATTCGAAATATGCCCTTCCTTGTGCCATAGGTAAGACCATCTCCAATGAGACCTATGTGTTCGATTTAGCCAAGATGCCTCATATCTTGATGGCAGGTGCTACTGGACAAGGTAAGTCAGTTGGTTTGAATGCCATCATCGCTTCACTGTTATACAGCAAGCATCCTTCTGAATTGAAGTTCGTCATGGTCGACCCGAAAAAGGTCGAACTGACGCTCTATAATCGCATTGTACGTCATTATCTTGCCAAGCTGCCAGATGCCGAAGATGCCATTATCACCGACGTGAGCCAAGTCGTTCGTACGCTCAATTCCTTATGCATTGAAATGGACCAGCGTTACGACTTGCTGAAAGCAGCACAATGCCGTAACATCATTGAATACAATGAGAAATTCAAGTCACGTCATCTCTTACCAACTGAGGGACATCGGTTTATGCCATACATCGTTCTCGTCGTAGATGAGTTCGCTGACCTTATCATGACAGCCGGTCGTGACGTTGAAGCACCTATTGCACGTTTGGCTCAATTGGCTCGTGCAATCGGAATCCACCTCATCATCGCTACCCAGCGTCCTTCCGTCAACATCATCACGGGTTCTATCAAGGCAAACTTCCCTGCACGTATAGCCTTCCGCGTCATCTCCATGGTCGACTCCAAGACTATCCTCGACCAGAGCGGAGCCAATCAGCTCATCGGACGAGGCGACATGTTGCTGAACACTGGTAACGACATGGTGCGTCTGCAATGCGCCTTTATCGATACGCCAGAAGTCGAGGCCATCACCGAATTCATCGGTGACCAAAGAGGTTATCCAGAGCCATTCCTTCTCCCCGAAGTGCCTGACGACAATGGCGGTGACAATGGTGGCGACGATATTGACGATGGCGAACGCGATTCTCTCTTCGAAGAAGCAGCTCGTGTTGTAGTCCAAACCCAGCAAGGTTCAACTTCCATGATTCAACGTAAATTGAAACTTGGATACAACAGAGCAGGACGTATCATGGACCAATTAGAAGCCGCTGGCATCGTGGGACCTTTCAACGGTAGCAAGACCCGTGAAGTGAAAGTCGCCAACGAATTCGCTTTGGAACAGTTTTTGAAAGATTTGGATCTGGATTAATTGTTTAGAAATGAAAAGGGTCATAACAATCTGTATCCTTTTAATGCTATGCGTTTTTGGATACTCTCAACAAAATGGCAATGAAGCTCTTAAGAGTCTCAGCCAAAATATAAAAAGCCATAAAAACATCGCCATCGACTTCAAGTATCATCTTGAAGGAGAGGCTGCTTTGAATGGAAAGAGTCAACAGGGACAAGGTTGGCTTCAGGGCGAGGCCTATAAGGTTGTCGTCGAAGACCAGCAGACCATCTGCGATGGGTCTACCATCTGGAACTACCTGATAGAAGATGAAGAAGTAATGGTAAGCAGTGCCAGTGATGGCGAGGACAACACCCCTATCAAACTCTTCACGAGTCTCGACAAGGATTATCAAGCCAAGATTGTTAATTGCGACGCCAAGGGCATCACTACCTTAGAACTCTTCAGCGACAAAAAAGACATCCGCAAAATCGTCTTAAAGGTCGACCTTTCCAAGAAGTCCATCAAAGAAGCCCGTATCTACACCGACGACACCCCCGTCATCATCGAAATCACCAAGATGAGTTACGACCAGGAACTGTCAAAGGATTTCTTCCTCTTTGATGAAGCCAAACACCCTGGCGTTGAGGTCATCGACATGAGATAACGAGCATGAACATTCTGGAGATCATAGCAGCGGCCACCGGAATCCTCAGCATCTGGTTTAACCGGAAAGCCAATATCTTGGTCTACCCTATCGGCATCATCAGCGTATTACTCTATGTCTATATCTGCTTCGGAGCAAAACTCTACGCCGATATGGGCATCAATGCCTTTTACTTCATCCTGAATGTCTATGGCTGGTATAACTGGACAAAGCCACGGGCAGAAGGAAACCTGAAAATCACCTTTCAAAATCAAGGACATCGATGGATTGCCATCGGAATCTCAGCAGTTCTTTTTGGTTTTCTCGCCTTTATCCTCTCTCGATTCACCGACAGCGACGTGCCGCTCATCGACGCCTTCACCTCAGCACTCTGCATCCTGGGCATGTATCTGACCACACAGAAAAAGGTTGAAAATTGGATTTATTACCTTATCGCTGATGCTATCAGCATTCCACTATACATCTATAAAGGACTGTACTTCAGCAGCATACAATATGCAGTCTTTACCATTCTTGCCATCATGGGACTCGTCGAATGGAGAAAGGAGGCCCTGAAAAATGCGTAAGATTGCCATTCTCGGCCCCGAATCCACTGGGAAAACTACCCTTGCACAACAACTAGCCGAAAAGCTTCACACCTTTTATGTGCCTGAATATGCAAGAGAATATCTCAAAGATTTCGTCGGAAAGTATCAGATTGAAGACGTCGTCCAAATTGCCGTGGGACAACAACGAAACATCAACCAAGCCCTGGAAGAGCAGCCCGACTATCTCATCGTCGACACCGAACAAATCGTCAACAAGATATGGTGCGAGTATGTCTTTCACCAAGTCCCCGAAATCATTCAGCAGCTCTTAGATGAACAAAAGTACGACCTTTATCTGCTTTGTGACATTGACCTTGAATGGACGTATGACCCGCTTCGGGAAAACCCCGATATCGAAGAACGAAAAGAAATCTTCCAACTATATGTTGATAATCTAAACCATATCAAGGCCAACTTCGTTGTTATCAACGGACAAGATAATGAAAGATTAGATAAATCATTACAACATATTTATAGACTATGAATCAACAAACCAAACAACATATCATTTTTCTTTGCCGTTGGTATCCTCATCGTTATGACCCAATGTTTGGTTTGTTTGTACAGCGTCATGCTGAGGCTGAAGCATTATACAATGATGTGACGGCTATATATGTTCATGCTGACACGGCAGCCACCAAGAAATATGAGATTTGTCGCACAGAAGAGAACGGAGTTGACACGATACGGGTGTATTACCGCAAGAGGGACAAGATAAGTTCAATCTGGCGTTTCTGGCATTCTTGTCAGATGGCCTTACGGTTGGCGGGACCAGCCAATCGTATTCACGTACACGTTCTGACTCGTATGGGAGTCGTTGCTTGGTGGGAGAAAAAGAAGCATCATACGCCCTACCTCATCACGGAACATTGGTCAAGGTATTTACCGGGCAATGACTATCACGGATGGTTAAGGAAGAAGATGACGAAGCTCGTAGTCAGAGATGCCGAGGTGGTGACCACAGTGACGGAGAATCTGGCGACGGCCATGAAAGCACATGGTTTGAACAACGAAAGGTATGTTGTGTTGCCGAACGTGGTTGACACGGATTTATTCCAGCCTACGGAGCATCACCACGAGGTACCGAGAATCATCCATATCAGTTGTTTTGAGGACAAGTCGAAAAACATCAGTGGTTTATTGGAATCGTTGCGACTCGTAGCCAATCAAGGTTGCGATTATGAGGCCGTTCTCATAGGAGAAGGTATGGATTATGAAGCGATGAAGCAAAAAGCTCATGAGATGTCGTTAGATGACAAGGTCCGATTCACTGGATTATTACAGGGCAAGGCTTTGGTCGACGAGTTAGCATCCGGTGATTTTTTGGTTCTTTCGAGCAACTACGAGAACATGCCTGTAGTGATTTTGGAGGCATTATCATGCGGTTTACCGATTGTTAGCACCCATGTAGGGGGCATTTCGGAGATGGTTAATGATAGTAACGGCATTTTAGTCCCTGCACGAAATATAGAAGCCTTAGCCAATGCTATAACTACGATGTGTGAAACCTATTCTCAATATGACAAGGATACGCTTCGTAATCCAATTATTGAGAAATACGGGAAAGAAAGTGTTGGAAAATTCCTCAGAGAGATAAGCAAGTAGGCTGGGCGCCTATCACTCTCCTACAGTATTCTTCATGATACCGATTTTGGAAGCCTCGATGAAGTTAACGATGGTATCGAGGTCTTCTGAAGGTGGGAAATTCGCCTTGATATGTTGGAGAGCCTGACTGACATTCATGCCGGCGCTATAGATAATGCGATAGATATCCTGAATGGCATTGATACGTTCTCTTGAGAAGCCTCTACGTCCGAGACCGATAAAGTTAATCCCCGCATAAGAGACAGGGTATCCTGTTCCTGTCTTAACAAATGGAGGGATATCCTTATTGACCATAGCACCACCTGATATCATGACGTGTGCACCGATACGGGTGAACTGGCTCACAGCGGCGAGGCCACCGAGGATAGCCCAATCTTCAACAATGATATGTCCTGCCAGGGTTGCTGCATTAGCCATGATGACATTATCGCCAACGATACAGTCGTGGGCCACATGGGTAAAGGCCATCAGGAGGCAGTTCTTGCCGACGACGGTTTTGCCAGCAGCTGCAGTGCCTTTGTTGATGGCAGCGGATTCGCGGATAGTGGTTCCATCGCCAATATAACAATAGGTAGTCTCACCTTGATATTTGAGGTCTTGAGGGATAGCCGAGATGACGGCACCAGGGAATATCTTACAGTTTTTACCAATGCGGGCACCATCCATGATGGTAGCATTAGGACCAATCCAAGTTCCAGAACCAATTTCCACATCTTCGCCTATCCAGGCAAACGGTTCGATTTTCACGTCTTCTGCGATTCGAGCATTAGGATGGATATAGGCGAGTGGTTGATTCATGGTCAAGGATTTTTACTGAAGCATTGTATGTTTGATTTTTCTTGCGAAAGCCGTATTGGAGAAATGTCCAGGTTTATAGGCTGTCACACGACCTTTGATAGGTTTGCCGACAAGGGTAAGGTCACCGATGACATCGAGGAGCTTATGACGAGCAGGCTCATTATCGAAATACAGGTCGACGTTGTTGAGGATACCGCATTCGCGGACGACGACTTTAGGTTTCTTGAAGAAGGCTGCGATATGGTCAAGTTCTTCGGATGACACGTTTTTGTTGACAAAGACGATGGCATTCGTGAGGTCGCCACCTTTGATGAGGTTACGGCTGATAAGAGTTTCCAATTCGTGGAGGAACACGAAGGTACGACAAGGAGCGATTTCGTTCTCAAAGTCCTTCATATCGGTCAAGGAATGGCTTTGCTTATCGAGCACCTTGGTATTGTATTTAACGGTAACTTCAATCTCGAAGTGGTCGCATGGTTCGATAGAGAGTTCGATGCCGAGCACCTCGTTGCGATAGGTGATAGGTTCTTTTACCACATAGTAGTCGCGATAGGCGTTCTGTTCAACGATGCCAGCTTCGCGGATGGCCTTCACGAACATACGTCCGCTACCATCCATGATAGGCATTTCTTCCACATCGATATCGATGATTACATTGTCGATGCCCATGCCACGCAGAGATGCAAGCACGTGTTCTACGGTATATATTTTGACACCACCTTTACCTAAGGTAGTTCCTCTTGAAGTATCGATTACATTGTCAACATCAGCTTCAATGATAGGCTGGTCTTCTAAATCAACACGACGGAAACGTATGCCTGTGTTGATGGGAGCTGGGTTGAACGTCAAAGTTCCGCATTGACGCGTATGTAAACCAGCACCGCTGACGCTGACTTTCTTTCCTAAAGTACACTGTTTCTCTTCCATAAAAGATGTTCTTGAGCTGGATTATCTCAGGAAAAACGGGCAAAATTAGGAAAAATATCCATAAAACCAAAAAAAAATCTCCTTCAGGCTCTGAAAAGCGCTATCTTAGCGCCAAATTTTAGGCCTCATGAAGACGAAACAGCGCAGAGAATCTCCTTGGTTAAAAGTGGTGAAAGGCATCTTCATCACCTTGGGTGTTCTCTTTTTCATCATGCTATTGATAGCGTTGACGCCTCTACCCTTTTACATGCAGTATCATCTTGGCAATGCCGGAGAGAAACCCACATCTGTTAGTCGTGTCGTCATGTTTGGGGGAGCAGGCATGCCTTCAGAGAGCAATCTGATGAGGTTGTACTATACAGCAGAGTTTGCCACAGCCTATCATTGTCCCGTCGTGGTCGTTCATCCCGACGACAGCATCTGTGAGCGAGAGATGCGTCGTTTCCTCAATGCATATGGAGTGGATGAGATTAAATTTATGGGATTAGGCAGTAACACCCGTTCGCAGGCTTTAGCACTAAGTCAGATGCAGTCCCAGATAATCAACGAGTCACTTTTGGTGGTAACCTCTCCCGAGAACATGAGAAGGACCTTGCTCAGCATGCGCAAGGTGGGTTTTCAGCATGTTAGCGGACAGGCAGCACATGAGGCAACGGTCGACTTCGACTTGTCGCTTCGCAAGCAAGAGTTGGGACACTCCACTCAGATACACACTGTCGAGAGCACCAATCTCAGGTACACCTTCTGGAATTACCTGCAATTGGAGTTTGTATGTCTCCGAGAATATGTTGCCCTCACCTATTATCAGTTGAAGGGTTGGATTTGATTAAGAAATTATTTCGATTTCAGTTGTTCGATTTCCTTTTCGAGGCGGTCAATGGTCTTGGCCATTTCATCGAGATGGCGGAAACGAGCTGAGGAGCGGAGGTATTGACGCAAAGGCTGGGTTGGTGAACCCATAAAGTCGTTGCCAGCCTCCTTCACGCTTCCCATAACACCCGACTGGGCGCCGAATTTTGAGCCGTCGGCGATATGCAGATGACCTGCGAACCCCACCTGTCCTGCCACGACACAATTTTTGCCGAGATGGGTCGAACCACTAACGCCAGATTGAGCAGCGATAGCGGTATTGTCGCCGACTTCCACATTATGAGCAAGCATAATAAGGTTATCGAGTTTTACACCTTTATGGATATGAGTTGAGCCCATAGTAGCGCGGTCGATGGTGGTATTGGCACCAATTTCCACGTCGTCGTCGATGACCACATTTCCGACTTGTGGAATCTTGTCGTAATGTCCATCAGGTTGTGGGGCGAAGCCAAATCCATCAGCACCGATGACAACGCCAGCATGGAGTGTACAGCGTTGTCCCACAACGGTATTACGATACAGTTTGACTCCTGGATTCAGGGTGGTATTATCACCGATGACGCAGCCATCGCCGACATACACTTGAGGATAAATCTTAACGTTGTTACCAATGGTGGCATTTTCACCGACAAAGGCAAACTCGCCGAGATACACATCGTTGCCAATCTTTGCTGAGGGCGAGACGAAGGCAAGAGAGGAAACGCCTTTCTTATCCTGAGAGATTTGGTCGTAGAATGCCAAGAGCTTTGCAAAGGAAGCGTAGGCATCAGGAACGCGAATCAAAGTAGCAGCGATAGGCTCTTTAGCTTCAAAGTCGTTGTTGACGATGACGACAGATGATTGAGTTGTGTAGATATAGGGAGTATATTTGGGGTTAGCGAGGAAGCTCAGCATGCCAGGGGCACCTTCCTCAATCTTTGCAACGTTCCATATTTCAGCATTTGGATTACCTTCTACCGTACCGGAGAGAAGAGCTGCGATTTGAGAAGCTAAGAATTTCATTTTATACCGTTGTGACAAAGTTAGATTTCATTAAACTCTTTCTTCAAGATGGCAATGGCCTGTTCGACGAACGGATTTGGCAGAGCCACCAATGCTTGGGCGATGAGGGCCACGTCTGTGTTGTCATCAGCCTTATCAAATGTGGTGTTGATTTGACCGACGAGTTCTTCTTTGGCGCTTTTCACGGCTTCCCAAGCCGAAGGAGAAACGTAAAGTTGCTGTGCAATATTGTGCTCAAATTCATCTTCTATATTCTGAAGAAGATTCAAGTGAAAAGCATCTTTGGTGAGACCAGGCAAATAGGTACGTTTCACCAACACAGGCAGTTGAGCACGTTCAAGGAAAAGAAGGTAGCGTTCACAAGCTTGGATTTTTAGAGGAGTGACGACCTTCATGGTAGCGATACGTATTTCACTCTTTGCCTTCAGGCGGAGTTCCCATTCACGAAGTTTGTAGCTGCGATATTCTACAAATACCATTACAGCCAACAGCACTGCGATAATGCTTATTGCGACAACAAAAAAGATGTTCATAGTTGTAAATTTGGCTGCAAACTTACGAAAAAAAGCGGCTACAAAACAATTTTATTGAAATAGGTGTACATTACAGAAAAAAGGTCTACCTTTGCAGGACAAATTAAGTAACTAACAAATTAACACATAATGAGCGAAATTATCTTATCAAACAGAGTTCTCAACATGGCAGAGTCAGCCACTTTGGCAATGACCAGCAAGAGCCGTGAGTTAAAAGCACAAGGTATTGACGTTATCAGTTTAAGCATCGGTGAACCCGACTTCAACACTCCAGAAGCAGCCAAGCAGGCTGGTATCGATGCTATCAAGAACAACGACACCCACTATCCTCCTGTACCTGGTACTCCAGCATTGCGCAAAGCCGTCGCCGAGAAACTGAAAAGAGACAATGGCTTAGATTATAAAGACACCGACATCATCATCAGCAATGGAGCCAAGCAGGCTATCACCAACACCTTCCTGGCAATTTTAAACGAAGGCGATGAAGTCATCATCCCTGCTCCATTCTGGGTTTCTTATCCAGAGATGGTGAAGTTAGGCGGTGGTGTTCCTGTCATCATCAAGACTGACATTGAGCACGATTTCAAGATTACTGCCGAGCAGCTTGAAGCAGCCATCACTCCTAAGACCAAGGCTTTCATCATCAATACTCCATGTAACCCAAGCGGTTCTGTCTTCACGAAGGAAGACCTCACCGCCATTGCCAACGTGCTGAAGAATCATCCAAACATCATCGTCATTTCCGACGAGATTTACGAATACATTCAGTACGAACACAAGCATGAAAGCATGGGACAGTTCGAGTTCTTGAAGGACCGTCTCGTCCTCGTCAACGGTGTAGCAAAAGGTTATGCCATGACGGGTTGGAGAATTGGTTACATCGCAGCTCCACAGGCTATCGTCAAGGCAACGAACAAGATTCAGGGCCAGTATACCTCTGGTATCTGCACCATCGCCCAGGCTGCAGCATTGAAGGCTATGGAGATGTGTCCTGAAAACTCTGAAGAGATTCAGAACATGCTGAAGGCATTCCGTGGTCGTCGCGATATGCTTTACAAGATGTTGAACGAGATTCCTGGTGTGAAGTGCAACATGCCTGCAGGTGCTTTCTATGTATTCCCAGAAGTGAAGTCATACTATGGCAAGACCGATGGTACCACCACCATCACTGGCAGTGACGACCTCTGCATGTATCTGCTTTACAATGCACACGTCGCCTGTGTTGCTGGTAAGGCATTTGGCAATGACGACTGCATCCGTCTCTCCTATGCTACCTCAGAAGACAAGCTGATTGAAGCTTGCAGACGTATCAAGGAAGCATTAGCTAAATTACATTGATTCAAGCTGTAGAGACGCGAGAATTCGCGTCTCTACATTTTATTATGCGCATCGAACAGTTACAGAGTTTTAAGGGATTGAATGTCCTGGTAGTGGGTGACGTCATGTTGGACGTCTACACGCAGGGCATCGTGGAACGCATGTCACCCGAGGCCCCTGTACCTGTTGTGAGCAAGGTAAAGAGCTGTTCTCGTCCCGGTGGGGCTGCCAATGTAGTTCTAAATCTCAAGGAACTTGGAGCCAATCCACTTCTATGCACTGTCATCGGCCATGACGAGGCAGGCGACAGGCTCTCTCTGCTGCTGCAAGAACAAGGCATAAGTCTGCGGACTTGTCTGTTTCATTCCGACCGACGCACCACTGTCAAAGAAAGGATTTACGATGGTGACCGTCAGTTACTGCGAGTCGACAAAGAAGACTGTCACGATATCACAGATTATGAAAAGCAGAAACTGAGTGTCATCATTGATGATACTATCCAGCAGGTTGACGTCGTTGTGCTTCAAGATTACAACAAAGGTATTTTGGAAGAGGGCTTCATCCATTTCATCATCGAGAAGGCGAAGGAAGCAGGAATACCTGTCGTTGTTGACCCAAAGAAGAAGAATTTCCTTGCTTACGAAGGATGCACTTTATTTAAGCCAAACGGCAAAGAACTCAGAGAAGGTCTCGGTGTCGAGGCCAAGAGTTTTGAAGAGCTCAAGCAGGCCATTGAGCAGCTACAGAGCAAGTTAAGATGTCCCTATCTGATGACCACCTTATCGGAAAACGGAGTGATGATATCGTTTGACAGGCGGTACACTTCCTTGGGGCCTAGTCAGGGTATTTCAGCTGATTTTTCGCATTATCCAGCCTTTCCACGCCATATTGTTGACGTGTCGGGAGCGGGTGACACCGTGCTCAGCGTAGCCGCATTAGCCCTTGCTAGTGGTATGAGTGGCGACGACATCGCTCAACTTGCGAATCTGGCAGGTGGCATTGTCTGTGAAGAAAAGGGAGTAGTCCCGATTACCTATAACCGTCTCCTTGAGGAGGCACAGCTGCACTTGCTATGAGCAAGCAGCACGAAGTCACTGCAATGTTCAATAACATTGCGGGTCATTACGATTTCCTCAATCATCTATTCTCACTGAATATCGACAAGAGATGGAGGAAGACCGTATCGCAACAGGTTGCGAAGTGTCATCCCCAGACCATTCTTGATGTAGCCACGGGTACGGCTGACCAGCTGCTACAAATGGCTGATGACATGCCGCAGGCTCACATCACGGGTGTCGACCTTTCCGAAGCCATGTTAGAAATCGGCAGACGAAAGGTTGGAGGGAGGGAGAACATCACCTTGACGCTCGCTGATGCCACACATCTCCCCTACGCTGACCGATGTTTTGACGTGGTGACAGCTGCTTTTGGGGTACGGAATTTCGAAGATATACCATTAGGAATCAAGGAGATGAAGAGGGTATTAAAAGATGACGGAAAGATATTTATATTAGATTTCTCAACACCTTCAAGGTTTCCTATCAAACAATTATATAGATTTTATTTTAACAATATAATCCCCATCATAGGAAGAACAGTATCAAAGGATGCGAAGGCTTATCGTTATTTGCCAGAATCGGTTGATAGTTTTCCGCAGGGGGGTAGTTTTGTGGGGTTAATGGAGCAAGCGGGGATGGTTGATGTAGGTTATAAGAGTATGACTTTTGGCATTGCCACCCTTTATTGGGGACGAAGAAAGTAAAAAGCATCTTGTTATACAATAAGAAGAGAGTAATGTCGTTATTGAATTTTAAATTATTGGTTGTGAAAAGAGCATATCAGATTATCATAGCAATTATATTGATGGTGGGATGTATGACGCCGGCTGTTGCTCAGCGCAGGACGGTGACCTATCTACCTAAATATGAATCCGAGCCATATCATTTTGGATTTATCTTGGGCATGAATACGATGTATTATGACATTCATACCATAGACAATTTCCAGCAGGTGGCTTTCTCTCCTACCGTTATTTCATGTGACAACCATATCAATTTCGTTGAGGCCAATCAAAGTTATCATCCAGATTCGGTAAGTGTTTACAGCATTGAGCCTCTCAAGCACAGAGGCTTTACTGTAGGTATTGTGGTGGACAAGCGTCTTGGTCGGTTTTTCAACCTACGAGTCATCCCTACCTATTGTTTAAATTCGAAGAAGGTAGATTACGAAATTGCGGGATACTGCACCATGGACGACGGCACAACTACAGTTATCACATGTCCTGCAAATTCGCACAATCGGAATGCGAACTTCGTTGAGTTGCCTATTCAGATAAAGTATCATTCCTTGCGATATAATAATATAGGTGCATACATTATCGGTGGTGTGAATCCAAAACTTGACTTATCTTCCAGAAAAAAGTTGGTTGATAATGATGGATTACCGAAATTATTAGTCACAGAAAAGTTTGATTTGGCATTAGAAATCGGCACAGGATTCGACTTTTTCAACCAATGGTTTAAGATGGGAGTCGAATTAAAGATGTCATTTGGCATGTTAAACGTGCTCAAACCGGATGATTATTACTACACGGCTGCAATTAATAGACTGAAAAACAGACAGTTCCAAATTTGTTTCACTTTTGAATAATTTCTTCTTCAAAAAGTGTTGGAGGTAAAGATATTTTGTCTATCTTTGCAGCGTCAAAAGGAACGATAAAAGTTCCGCCGACGGATGGTCTCTTCGTCTAGTCTGGTCAGGACGTCAGGTTTTCATCCTGGTAACTCGGGTTCAAATCCCGGAGAGACTACAAAGCCCTAATCTGATAAAGGTTGGGGCTTTTTTATTTGCTTAAAACAACCAGAAAGCTAGACTGTCAACCTCGTTAAGTCAAGATAATTTATTCAACGAGGAGTGAAATCACAAACACTTTTGTTTTGACACTGCTGATTGCCATATCCTGTATAGAGCCAAACGGATAAAGGACATCTGGCATACCAAACGATGCCTTGGCTTCCAACGCAAACTTTGATACTTTGCCATAGAAATCAACACCCGCACCAACGTCAAATGACAAATCACACATTTTTAAATGCAAGAAATCACCACCTCTAAGTTGAAAATGATAATCATTGTCAGAAATGAACCATATTCCAGTTTTGTAGGATAAGTTAAGCTTAGGATTCACTCCAGTAATAAGGTATGCATCAAAATTATTATGGCGCGTGGTACGAACTTTTAGGTGAATAGGGAGCTCAACATAGTTCAAATTTTTATTTGAACTGATAAAATCATGCTGTATCAACGAAAAGGAATTATCAGTTGTTACCTTGAACTCCAAATGATAATTTACTGGGTTGTTAAACATTAAACTCAAAGTAAGGTATAGCTCTCATACTTAAATGTTTACTGAGTCGCATATTCGCTACAAAGCCAAAATAGATACCCGGTGTCCAATAGCTCTCAATACCACAAATTCTAAACGACTTATAATCATATAATTGAGAAGGATATGATGATGGAAATGCATCATTTGTCACTAGAGAAACATTATCACACCAGTGATTCAAGACCTCTTCTTTGAAAGTCATATCGTAGTGTAAAACATTAGAGCCAATCAGTATTCCGAAATGGTACCGCTGCGAATCATAATCTGGCAAATGAATAGTTTTGGAACTTTGAGCGTTTACTGCAACAAGACTCCCTGCTATCAAAGCAAATACCATTACAAACTTTAATAGTTGATTCATGATTATTGAATTTAATAATGGATAAAACCGACTAACACGTTGCAGATTTAAAAAAATCTATTTCAAAGTCAAAGAATTCATTTTGTATTTTTGCCGGCAAATAAAAGTCATGACACTACAATTTCTTATCAGTCCCCAATACGACCCTTTCTTGAATCTTGCTGTTGAGACCTATCTCACCGACCATCAAGAGAAAGACACCATCACTCTATATCTCTGGAAGAACCAACGCACCGTGGTCATCGGGTTGAATCAGAATCCGTTTTCTGAATGCAAGGTCGACACTTTGCTGAATGATGGCGGACATCTGATGCGGCGACGTACCGGTGGCGGGGCTGTATACCACGACTTGGGCAACCTCAACTTCTCATTTGTAGCCGACAAGAGTCTCTACGACGTGCGGCGGCAGCAAGGTGTCATCCAAAAAGCACTGCAACATTTCGGTCTCGAAGCAGAGATATCCGGTCGCAATGACCTGCTCTGTCAAGGCCGCAAGTTCTCCGGCAATGCCTTCTTCAACGGCACCTTTAACAACCTGCATCACGGCACCATCCTGATTAAGACCGATGGAGAACTGATGCCACGCTACCTCACCGTCGACACCTCCAAACTTCAGAAACATGGAGTGAAGAGCGTCAGCAGTCGCGTCGTAAACCTCTCGGAACTGACGGATATCACGTCCGACAGCATCATCGAGCCTCTGTTACAGGCATTTCAAGAGAATTATGGAATGAAGGCCAAAGTGTTAGATTTCGATGAGTTATCCAAACTGGCAGAGGTCCAATCCACACGGGAACGCATCACGAGTCACGACTATCTCTTTGCCAAGTGGGAACATTTCACCACCACGAAGAAAGCCCGGTTCCCTTGGGGAGGTGTGGAAATCAGTCTCCATATCGATGAAAGCAAAAGCATCATCGACGACATACGCATTGCTTCTGACTGTCTCGACACCGATACCATCACAGAGGCAGAGACCCTGCTTAAAGGACACAGCACGCTTCAAGTCCCCGTCTTTGAAGACCCGATTCTGAGTGACATCGTCGGTTTAGTCTTTGTTTCAGAATAATTCGAGACTTGCGGATGATTACACGCAGGGGTCCAATATTTTTTGCTAATTTTGCAGCCGATTTTTACCGATTCTATCTGAATGAAATACTATCTCTTACCATTAGGCTGTCAGATGAACCAAAGCGACACGGGACGTGTTCGCACGGTGCTACGCCAGATGGGCTTTGTGCCTACCGACAATGAAGAAGAAGCCACAATCTTGGGCGTGATTGCCTGCTCTGTGCGACAGAAAGGCATCGACAAGGTGTATGGCCGCATCGAGAAATGGAACGCCATGAAGAACCGTCAGAACGTCATCACCTTCGTGTCGGGCTGCATCCTGCCAGCCGATAGACTCCGCTTTCTGAAGCTCTTCGACCTTGTCTTCCCCATGAACGAGCTGCCCAACTTCCCCGACATGATTCGCCAGTACGGCATCGTCACCCCTGCCTCCTTAAAGGCTGGAGAAGAGATTGAGGCCCAACAAGTGGTCCGTCCCATGGAGCCCTTGTTCCACAAGCACGACGTGGTGAACCCTTCCGCCAACATGGACCGTTTCTGGGAGATTTGTCCCATGCAGCAGTCCACCTTCGAAGCTTTCATCCCCATCCAAAACGGGTGTAACAAGTTCTGCACCTACTGTGCCGTGCCTTATACACGCGGTCGTGAAGTGTCACGTTCCTCCGAGGACATCCTTAACGAGCTGAAAGACCTGGTCGAAAAAGGTTACAAGAGTATCACTCTGTTGGGACAGAATGTCAACTCCTATGGATTGGACAAGAACGGGGAAGAAATCAACTTTGCCGAATTGCTGCGTAGAGTTGGAGAATATGGTAAGACATCAGGGAAAGAGTTCTGGGTGTATTTCACCTCGCCGCATCCACGCGATATGACCGATGAAGTCATCGAAGTCATCTCACAATACGATTGTTTAGGAAAACAGATTCATATCCCAATCCAGTCGGGCGACGATGCCATGCTGCAACGCATGAACCGTCATCACGACTTGGAGAGATATCGTCATATCATACAGACTATCCGGAGACTGTTGCCAACGGCCACCATCTTCACGGATATCATCGTGGGATTCACGCATGAGACCGAGGAAGAGTTCGAAAACACGCGCAAGGCGATGGAAGAATTCAAATATAACATGGCTTATATCGCACAATACAGTGTGAGAGAAGGAGCTGTGGCATCGAAATGGCCTGATGACGTTCCGAAGGAGACCAAACGCCAACGTTATCATATTCTTACCGACGAGTTGATGAAGCATTCGGCAGTTTACAACGAGAGTTTGGTTGGCACTACGGTGAAGATGTTGGTGGAAGATTTCGACCGTAAGAACGGATATCTTGCCGGTCATACTGAAGGCAAGATTGTCATTCGTTTTGCTTCTACCGACACCAGTCTCATCGGACAGATTGTAAAAGTCAAGGTCATCTCCTCTACTCCACTTTCCATTGAAGGAGAATTAATTTAATTAGGTATGATGAGGAAGGTAGCGTTTAAGACATTGGGGTGTCGTGTCAATCTGTTTGAGACAGATGCATTGGCCTCACGTTTTAAGTCAAATGGCTACGAAATTGCAGAGTCGTCCGACGATGCCGACGTGTATATTGTCAACACGTGTACGGTCACGAATCAAAGCGACCAGAAATGCCGACAAGTCATACATCAGTTGAGGCGCAAGCATCCTGAGGCTCTCATCGTCATCACAGGATGTATGGTCAACAACTACAAGGACCAGTTGATAGCAAGCGGCATGGCCGATTATGTCGTCGACAACGAGCGCAAGGCAGCTTTGTTCGACATTATCAACGACTATTATATAAAAGGTGTAAGTGACCCGGAAGGTTATGACCGTGACTTATTCAGTTATCATCCTGCCTTTGACACGTTTCACACCCGCAGTCTGATTAAGATTCATGATGGGTGCAACAATTTCTGCTCTTACTGCATCATTCCAACGGTGAGGGGACGTTCGACGAGTCGTCCCGCTGAGGATATCCTGTCGAACATCCGAGAAGTTGTCGCTCATGGGTTCAAGGAGATTGTGTTGACAGGCGTCAATATGGGACGATACAACTATGAGGGGGTGAAGTTTGAGCAGTTGGTTGAGAACATTTTGGATATTGACGGAGATTTCAGAGTTAGGGTATCTTCCATAGAGCCGGATCAGTTCAGTGATAGATTCTTGCAGTTGTTTCAGCATGAGAAGCTGGCGCCGCACATGCACATCTGTTTACAGAGTGGGTCTGACGACACATTGAAAAGGATGCACCGATTCTACAGTGCAGAGGAGTTCAGGTCGATGTGTGAACGCATCAAGACCTTTCGTCCCGATTTCAACATCACCACTGATATCATCGTTGGTTTTCCTGGAGAGACCGACCTTACTTTCAAGGAGAGCTGTGACTTTGCCAGAGAGATTGGGTTCAGTCACATCCACACCTTTAAATATTCAGTCCGAAGTGGCACGAAGGCCGCCGTGATGCCGAATCAGATTCCTGAGAGTATCAAGACTGAACGCAGTGAGGTGATGCGAGCCATCTCTTTGGAGAACAAAAGGCGGTATTTTGAGAGCATGAAAGGGAAGAAACAGCGGCTTTTGGTTGAGAGAATCGGGTCAAATGGCATTGCAAAGGGCTATGGAGAGAACTATATTCCGATAGAATTTAAGTCGGACAATCTTCAGAAAAACACATTTATCGATGTGATACTCAATGAGATAACAAACATTGACAATGAGGATAAAATGCATTTCAACGCAATTAGTTGAAAAAAAAAGTCCAAGATAATTGTTTGTATTCAGAAAAGTTGTAATTTTGCAGTCCGATTTCAAGAGGAAAGAGAACAATAAAGAATAACAAGATATGGCAAATCACAAATCTTCAATCAAGAGAATTCGTCAGACGGAAAAGAGACGTTTGCACAATCGTTACTATGCTAAGTCCATGCGCAACGAGATCAGAAAGTTCAGAACCATCGAGGATAAAAACGAAGCTGAGAACCAGTTGCCAAAGATGTATTCCATCATTGACAAGGTTGCCAAGCGCGGTATCATCCACAAGAACAAGGCTGGTAATCTGAAGTCAAAGCTGACGAAGTACGCTGCTAAACTGGCTTAATAAGAGTTTTTTCATCATAATGTTGGCCTCCCCTATTCGTAGGAGAGGCTTTTTTTGCTTTGAGTTAACGAATCGCGAAAGCGCCCATAATATTTCCCTCAATTATGACAAACACCAAACCCAACAAATCCATCAAGCAGTGGGCATTTGACGACCGTCCACGGGAGAAGATGCTCAGCAAAGGCAAGGGAGCCTTAAGCAACGCCGAATTGATAGCCATCCTCATTGGTTCAGGATGGGGCGAGAAGTCGGCTCTCACCTTAGCGCAGGAAATCCTTGAAGAGTCCGATAACAATCTTTATTCGTTATCGCGTCGCACCATTGAGGAATTCACGCAGCACCGCGGCATTGGTGAGGCGAAGGCCATCAGCATTGTTGCGGCTTTAGAATTAGGAAGAAGAGAGAGCATCACCCCGCCCATTGAGCGCACTGTCATCACTAACAGCCGTGAGGCTTATGAGAGTTTCCTACCCTATCTCGACAACCCCAACACGGAGAGTTTCTTCGTCACCTATCTAAATCAGGGGAACAAGATTATCAAGACGGAGCGCATCAGCATAGGAGGTATCACTTCCACTCTTGCCGACCCCAAAGTCATTTTCAAGAGTGCCCTACTCAAAGAAGCCACAGCCATCATCATCGGTCACAACCACCCTTCCGGCGATGTCACTCCCAGTCGTGAAGACGCCCTTCTCACCCAGAAGATTTGTTCCGCCGGCAAGCTCCTCGACATCAATGTCTTTGACCACATCATCATAGGCGAGAAGGAGTATTATAGTTTTGCAGACCACGGGAGGTGTTAGTTACCATTGACCATTGACTATTTGCTATTGACTAGGTTTATTGATACAATAAGTCGTTTGTTAAAGAGTTAGGTTATATCATCCATCAACTAAATAGAACACATGAAGATTGTCACTATCATCGGAGCACGGCCTCAGATTATCAAGGCAGCGGCATTAAGTCGAGCCATCAAAAATCATTACGCCGACAGTATTCAGGAGATTATCGTTCACACTGGTCAACACTACGACGAGAACATGTCAGAGGTGTTCTTTGACGAGTTACAGATTCCACGGCCTGACTACAACCTGCATGTAGGTTCTGCATCACATGGAGTACAGACAGCCCGTATGATAGAGGGAATTGAAGAGATTTTACTGAAAGAAAAACCTGATTTCATCGTGTTGTATGGCGACACGAACTCCACTTTAGCAGGAGCCGTGGCTGCCTCAAAGATTCTCATTCCTATTGTTCATATTGAAGCAGGACTTCGTTCTTTTGACAAGGCCATGCCAGAGGAAATCAACCGTATTGTGTGTGACCATTGTTCCACCTTATTATTCTCCCCTACCAAGGCTGGTTACGACAATTTGAGACGCGAAGGATTCCCAATTGACAACGAGGCCCCTTACACCATCGACAATCCCAAGGTGTTTCACTGTGGCGACATCATGTATGACAACAGTCTGTATTTCTCATCTGTTGCCGCAGCAAAGACCGACATCATCGGCAGATTAGGCCTAAGCAACAATGCTTTTGTATTGGCAACGATTCATAGGAATGCCAACACCGACGACCCGGAAAGACTGTCGGCTATTTTCCAGTCTATCGTAAAAATCGCGCAAGAGACCAATATTGTGTTGCCATTGCATCCAAGAACTGCAAAGTTACTGAAAACCAATCTCTCAGAAGAACTTCAGCAAGCCCTTCAGAGTTGCGGCAAGCTTAAGCTGATTGAACCGGTTTCGTTTCTTGAGATGATTGAGCTGGAGCGGAATGCCCAGTTAATCATGACCGATTCAGGAGGAGTTCAAAAAGAATCCTATTTCTTTGGAAAGCCCTGCATCATCTTACGTCCCGAAACGGAATGGGTTGAGATTGTGGAGACAGGAAATGCCATCCTGGTCGATGCCGATGAGAGCCGCATCATGGCAGCTTGGAAACATTTCAGCGAGCAGCACACCGCTGCATTTCCACCCATCTTCGGGGATGGTCATGCAGCCGAGTTTATGCTTGAACAGATGCTAAACCTAAAGAGGTAACGGAAAGCGGGCTCGTGACTCCAAAAGTTTTTTCGCTTAAAGTGTTGTGTAATAAGAAAAAAGTTGTATCTTTGCACCCGCTAATAAAGCATACATCAATAACAAATTAAATTATTAATTATCAGTTAATTATGAATCAGTACGAAACCGTTTTCATTGTAACTCCCGTTTTATCTGAAGAACAGATGAAGGAAGCGGTAAAGAAATTTGAAGATCAGCTGGCCGCAGCAGGCGCAGAGATCGTTCATGAAGAGCACTGGGGCATGCGCAAATTGGCTTACCCTATCCAAAAGAAATCCACTGGCTTCTATCAGTTGATAGAATACAAAGCCGAGGGAACCGTTATTGCAGACCTTGAGACCGAGTTAAAGCGTGACGAACGCATTCTCCGTTTCTTGACCGTGAAGCTCGACAAGCACGCTGTTGCTTACAACGAGAAGAAGCGCAAGAAAGCTCAGGAAAAAGCCGAAGCTCAGGAAGCTTAATCATTGTCTAACATTTAAAATTTTAGAGAAATGGCACAACAAGCAAATAACGACATCAAATATTTGACTCCTATTGCAGTCGATACCAAAAGAAAGAAATACTGCCGCTTCAAGAAGAACCGCATCAAGTACATCGATTACAAGGATGCTGACTTCTTACTGAAGTTTGTGAACGAGCAAGGTAAGATTCTGCCTCGCCGCATCACTGGTACTTCCACCAAATATCAAAAGAAAGTTGCACAGGCTATCAAGAGAGCTCGTCACCTCGCCCTCATGCCATTCGTTGCTGATATGTTGAAATAATAGGAGGACTCGAAATGGAAATTATTCTGAAACAAGACATTAACAACTTAGGTTATAAGAACGATATCGTGACCGTTAAAGATGGTTATGCTCGTAACTTTTTGATTCCTAACAAGATGGCCATCCTCGCTACCGAGAGAAACCGTAAAATGCTGGCTGAAGAAATTCGTCAACAGGCTCATAAGGAAGAGAAGATTAAGAACGAAGCTCTTGACAAGGCTAAGGCTCTCGAAGGCCTGAAGCTCACCATCGGCGCTAAGGCTGCTGCTACTGGTAAGATCTTCGGTTCTGTCAACACCATCCAGATTGCTAACGCTATCAAGGAAGCTTGCAACATCGAAATCGACCGCAAACAAATCGTCCTGAACGAAGATGCAGTCAAAGAACTCGGCAACTACACCGCCAAGATCAGACTCCACAAAGACGTTCAAGCTGAAGTCGCTTTCGAAGTCGTCGCTGAATAAGCAACAAACTTCTACAATCCATAAAGGCTGTCTCAAAAGGACAGCCTTTTTTTATATCTTTGCAGTCACAACATGCCGCATATCATGATTACAAAAAACACCATCAAACTCATCCAATCCCTCAAGCAACAAAAATTCCGCAAAGAGCATCAGCTATTCGTCGTCGAAGGACGCAAGATGGTTCAGGAGCTTCTTGAATCTGACTTCGAGGTCGTTTATCTTTTCGCCACCGAGAAGTTTTTGGAACAGTACGAGGTACACGATGAGCGCCTCGAGACCGTGTCAGAAGTCCAGATGGACCAAATGAGCGGTCAGGACACCGCCCCTGGCCTGTTGGCTGTGGCAAGGATAAAGGTCTGGGACCAAAAGCCAGACCCCAACAAACAGCAGCATATTCTCGTCCTTGACGGCATCGCCAACCCTGGGAATATGGGGACCATCATCCGCACCGCCGAATGGTTCGGCATCACGGATATCATATGCAGCAATGACTGTGTCGAGATTTGGAATCCTAAGGTGATTCAAGCCACCATGGGCTCCATCTTCAGAGCCAAAGTAACATACACCGATTTGACTCAATACCTTCACTCAGAGAAGGCGAAAGGCACTGCCATTTACGGAGCCTTGCTTAACGGCGAAAACCTGTTTTCTTTACAAGGCAACTTGAAAGGAATCATGGTTATCGGAAGTGAATCGCACGGAATCCGACCTGACATCTTGCCTTTCATCACCCACCCGATTACCATCCCACGCATCGGCAACAGCAAAACCGAGTCGCTGAACGCCTCCATTGCAGCAGCCATCATCATTGCCGAGATGACAAAATAGCATTGATAGTCTGTCCACTATAAAAAAAGCCGCCCCAACAGGAGCGACTTTCTTTATCCTATTATTTTTCTAATTAGCAGCCTTCGGTTGCCTTCTCCAAACGTTTCATGATGGAGAAGATGAAGATAGCTGACAGACAGCAGAGGACGATGAGGACGCCCCAAACCATCCATAACGGCATTCCGGTTCCCCAAATACGAGCGATGACGCTAGTGAGGTAGTTGCCGATGGCTGTGACACAGAACCACATACCCATCATCATTCCTTTATACTTAGGAGGAGCCACCTTGGTGACAAACGAGATACCAATAGGGCTGAGCAGCAGTTCAGCGAAGGTCAGCACGAAATAGGTACTGATTAACCAGTTAGGTGACACAAGCATATTGCTCACTCCACCCATCTCCTTCAATTCGGCTGGACTAGCCAGAGGGAAGGATGCGATGGCGAGGATGACAAAACCGAGAGCAGCCACCACCATACCGATACCAATCTTACGTGGAGATGAAGGTTCCTTACCCTTCTTAGCCAAAGCGCCAAAGACTGCCATGGAAACTGGAGTCAAGGCCACCACAAAGAATGGGTTGAACTGTTGGAACTGTTGTGGCAAGGTGTTGACTATCGCAGGCATACCTTTATATAAAGCAAAGGCGCCAGCCCACAGAGCCACTGTCACGCAGCCACAGATAATCTTAGTCTGTTTCTTTTCAGATTGGAAGGTAGAGAACAAGGTATAGATAGACACAGCAATAAGGGCGAGTGACCAGATATTGAATCCGATACGGGTGAAGCCCGTTGCAGTGCTCTGCGTGTAATCACGTGCAAAATAGGTCAGGCAGAGACCGCTCTGTTGGAACGACATCCAGAAGAAGATAACCACCACGAAAACGAGTACGAGAGCAGAGATACGCTCACGAGTCTGTTCTTTGGAGAGTTCTTCAACATGGACGGTGGTAGAAGCCATTGACTTAGCCTGTTTGGCATTGACATCAGCATGTTTGAACCAGTTACGGCAGCTGAGGTAGATAGCCATGGAGAGAATCAGCGAGAGGCAAGCCACGCCGAAGCCGTAGTTGTAGGCGCCTGACAAGGCATCGATATAACCATTTGCGAAAGCGGTGAGGTCGCCGGTCCAATTCTGACCAGCAGCCAAGTTGGTAAAGCTCTGAAGACCATCGGCTGTGATGGTACCATCGAGGTATTGGTGAGCGAGGGAAGGAATCTGGGGTACATAGCTGAAGCCAGCCTTGCCTAAGAAAAGGTCGGTCACCTTGGTAGCCGTGATAGGAGCGAACATAGAGCCAATGTTGATAGCCATGTAGAAGAGGCTGAAACCATTGTCGCGGAAGGGGCTGTATTTTTCTTCATCGTAGAGGTTACCCACCATCACCTGGAGATTACCTTTGAAGAGACCCGTGCCGATAGCAATCAGGCCAAGGGCCGTGAACATGGTGACTTTGGCGGTGGCGGTAGCCATAGGCACTGCGAGGAGCAGGTAGCCGAGGAACATGACCACGATACCGGATTTCACCATCTTGCCATAGCCGAAACGGTCGGCAAGCATACCGCCGATGAGTGGCATAAAGTAAACGCATCCGAGGAAGATGCCGTAGATGTTGCCAGCCTGAGCTTCGTTGTAGCCAAACTTAGCTTGGAGGAACAGTACAAAGATGGCCAGCATGGTGTAGTAGCCGAAGCGTTCACCCGTGTTAGCCAATGCGAGGGCGTAAAGCCCTTTAGGATGTCCTTTAAACATGATACTTTGTATTTCAAAAGAAAAGGCCTGCCGAAGCAAGCCTTTTCAGTATGGTTGATTCAATGATTATTTAGCGACTCTTTCAAGCCATTTGAGCATGCCAAGCATGATAGACATTGATGCGAGGCAAATCAAAGCGAAGACGCCCCAAGTCATCCATTGTGATGAGAATGAGTTCAGCATTCTAACACCGAGGAAGATGAAGAGGTTACCAATAGCGGTAGCTGACAGCCACAAGCCTTGGCACTTACCAACCATGTGACGAGGAGCAATCTTGGAGACGAATGACAGTCCCAGTGGGGAGATGAACAGTTCGGCAACAGTCAGGAAGAAGTAGGTAGCAATCATCACAAGAGGTGTGGTCTTCATGGCCATCTTTTCAGCTTCTGGGAGAGCCTTGAATTCGTTGCCTGAAGGATAGTTGTTAGCCACAGCGATGATGATTAAGAAGATGTAGGCGCATGCTGCGATGAACATACCCAAAGCAATCTTCTTAGGAGTTGACACTTCTTTACCCTTACGAGCGAAGGCTGCAAAAATCCACATTACGATTGGGGTCAGCACAATCACAAAGAAAGGATTGATGAATTGCAGAATCTCAGGTGGGATAGCGCTGGTGTCGACGAAGTCACGAGCAAAGATAGAGAGTGACTGAGCGTTCTGGTGGAAGGAGAGCCAGAAGAACACGGCGATACCGAGAACGGCATACAGAGCAGCCATACGTTGTTTGATTTCCTTGGCGTTGGCCTTACGTTCTTCTTCAGTATATCCCTGGGCATCAGCCTTTTCTTTCTTCACAGGATTTGGAAGTCTGTTCTTGACAGCGAGGAAGATGAACAGTGAGATGAGCATAGCCACCACTGAAACGATGAAGGAATAGTGAACACCAGTATTATAAACTTGGAGGTAGTTTTGGCAGAAGCCACCCAGGTTTTCAGCTGCACCAGCATAATTCTGTGACAATGCAGTGAGGTTAGTCATATCGTTACCTTCGGCGGTACCCATGATGAATTTGTGGCAGAGACGAGGAAGGTCGGCATTGTAAACCAAGCTATTCACCTTCAGCCACCAGTTACGGATGATAGGAGCCACGAATGGAGCAATCACACCACCGATGTTGATGAACACGTAGAAAATCTGGAAACCGCTGTCGCGCTTATCCTTAGCTTGAGCTAATGCTTCAGGGCCTTTCTGAGCAGCTTCAGCCTCGAAGTCGTCATAGAGCTGACCAACGATAGCTTGAAGGTTACCCTTGAAGAGACCATTACCGCAAGCGATGAGCAGCAAGGCAATCATAGCAAGGACAAAGGCGAATGACTTAGCGCCATTGTTGCTAAATACAGGGATTGACAGCAGACCGTAACCGATTGCCATCACGATGATACCAGTGATGATGGTCTTCTTGTAGTTCTGCGTGCGGTCGGCGATGATACCGCCAGGGAGAGCAAGCACATAAATCAAGAAATAGAACACACCGAAGATAAGGCCAGAGGTCTCATCGGAGATACCGAACTTGGAGCAGATGAACAGCACCAGCACGGCGTTCATGATGTAGTAACCAAAACGCTCGCCCATGTTACTTAAGGCGGCAGCAATCAAACCCTTAGGATGTTCGTTCTTAGCCTTCTTTAGGTAGTAGAACAAGAAAGGGATGACGATGATCAGGATTATGGCAAAAACCATCAAGGTTCTGTTATTTTGCCACAAAGTCGAAATGGATAACAAATTCATAATACTTAACTTTAATTATTTAATGATTGATTTGTTTCTCAATAGGTGGACAAAAATAAGTAAAAAAGCATTTCATTCAACACTCGAATGCTTTTTATTGAAATAAATACACAACAAAGAGAAACATAAAAATGAAATCCTTATCTTTGCAAGTTTGAATTACGAAAAATTAGACACACATAACGTATATGGAAATCAGCAGTAAATACAGTCCTTCTGAAATTGAAGGCAAATGGTACGAATACTGGATGGAGAAGAATTACTTCCACTCCACTCCTGACGAGCGCGAACCTTATACCATCGTGATACCTCCGCCGAATGTGACCGGAGTGCTTCACATGGGACACATGATGAACAACACCATTCAGGATATCCTGATTCGTCGTGCACGTATGCAAGGCAAGAACGCCTGCTGGGTACCTGGAACCGACCATGCCTCCATCGCTACTGAAGCCAAGGTGGTGAACAAACTTGCTCAGCAAGGTATCAAGAAGACCGACCTCACGCGTGAAGAATTTCTCAAGCACGCATGGGATTGGACTCACGAGCATGGTGGCATCATCCTCAAGCAGCTCCGCCGCCTGGGTTGTTCCTGCGACTGGGAACGCACCTCGTTCACCATGGATGAGATTCGTTCAAAGAGCGTTATCCGTGCTTTCGTCGACCTTTACAACAAAGGCTTAATATACAGAGGTGTCCGCATGGTCAACTGGGACCCTAAAGCTCTTACTGCATTGAGCGATGAAGAGGTCATCTTCAAAGATGAACACAGCAAGTTGTTCTACCTCAGATATTATCTCTTTGAAGACGACGGCACAGGCGCCACAGGACAAGAAGGCGAAATCATCCATACTGATGAACAAGGTCGCCGTTATGCTGTAGTGGCCACCACCCGTCCAGAGACTATCATGGGCGACACCGCCATGTGCATCAACCCTGCCGACCCTAAGAATCAATGGCTGCGCGGCAAAAAAGTCGTGGTGCCGTTGGTGAACCGCGTCATCCCTGTCATCGAAGACGACTATGTCGACATCGAATTCGGTACTGGTTGTTTGAAGGTCACACCTGCCCACGATGTGAACGACTATATGCTTGGCGAAAAGCACAACCTCCAAAGCATCAACATCTTCAACGACGATGCCACTCTCTCGGAAGCCGCAGGTATGTATGTCGGCATGACCCGTGAAGACGTGCGCAAGCAGATTGTCGTCGACCTCAAGGAAGCCGCTTTGCTTGAAAAGATTGAAGACTATAACAATAAGGTTGGTTATTCCGAACGCACCAATGTCCCGATTGAGCCTAAACTCTCGATGCAGTGGTTCCTGAAGATGGAACACTTGGCCGACATCGCACTGAAACCCGTGTTGGATGGCGACATCAAGTTCTATCCTTCGAAATATGTCAACCTCTACCGTCACTGGCTGGAGAACATCAAGGACTGGTGCATCAGCCGTCAGTTGTGGTGGGGTCACCAGATTCCAGCCTACTATCTGCCTGAAGGCGGCTACGTAGTAGCTGAGACCAAGGAAGAAGCTCTGAAACTCGCCATTGAGAAGACAGGCAATCAGAATCTGAAAGCCACCGACCTCCGTCAGGATGACGATGCTCTGGACACCTGGTTCAGCTCATGGCTGTGGCCTCTGTCACTGTTCAACGGCGTACTGGACCCCGACAATGCAGAGTTTAAATATTACTATCCAACCAACGACCTCATCACGGCCCCTGACATCATCTTCTTCTGGGTGGCACGTATGATTATGGCTGGTGAAGAATATCAAAAAGAAGTACCTTTCAAGAACGTATATTTCACAGGTATCGTAAGAGACAAGCTCGGACGTAAGATGTCGAAGTCACTCGGCAACTCGCCTGACCCTATTGAGCTCATCGAGAAGTTCGGTGCTGACGGTGTGCGTATGGGCATGATGCTCTCCGCTCCTGCAGGTAACGACATTCTCTTCGACGAAAGTCTCTGCGAGCAGGGTCGTAACTTCTGCAACAAGATTTGGAACGCCTTGCGTCTCGTGAAGGGCTGGACTATCGATGAAAACGCCGCTCAACCAGAAGCCGCCAAGATGGCCGTCAAATGGTTCGAAGCACGTTTCAACGAAGTGCTCGCCGGCGCCAACGACAACATCGACAAGTATCGTCTCAGCGATGCCCTTATGGACATCTACAAACTCACGTGGGATGATTTCTGCTCATGGTATCTCGAAATGGTAAAAGCACCTATGGGACAAGGCATCGACCGTGCCACCTACGATGCTACCATCCGTTTCTTCGAAGATTTGATGAAGATGTTGCATCCATTTATGCCTTTCATCACCGAAGAGATTTGGCACGCCATAGCTGAACGTAAGGAAGGCGACGATATCATCATCGCTCAGCAGCCAAAGGTCCAGAAGTATGACGAGACCATGCTGAAACAGTTTGCTTTCACTCAGGAAGTCATCAACAACGTGCGTAAGGTCCGTGCTGAGAAGAACATCCCATTCCGTGATGCCATCCAGCTCGTCGTCATCGAGAAGGAAGTCAAGCTCTGCAAGGAATTCGACTGTGTCATCACCAAACTCTGCAATGTTGGTGAAGTCAGTTACGTTGCTGAAGCCCCACAAGGAGCCTTCGGATTCATTGTCGGCAGCACCGAATATTTCGTTCCACTCACCGACAGCATCGATGTTGAAGCTGAAATCAAGAAACTTGAAGAAGAGTTGAAATATGCTCAGGGATTCTTGAAGAGTGTGATGGGCAAGCTCTCAAACGAGAAGTTCGTCAACGGAGCTCCTGCCGCAGTCGTTGAAAAGGAACGCAAGAAACAAGCAGATGCCGAAGCCAAGATTGCCGTTATTGAGCAACAGCTGGCCGGACTGAAAAAATGATTACTGATATCATTACATATCCATCTCCCATCGGTTTGCTTACCATAGCTGCCGATGGGAGTTTTTTATGTGGTTTATGGATGGAGGGACAGAAACATTTCGGAGGAGTATCATGGAATAGTAAACTTCTCGTCCATCACGGAAAAACGATATCACCTAAAACAGCATCATCTCCCATTCTGAATGCCACAATCCATTGGTTAGACCTTTATTTCAAAGGTGAAAAACCATCAATAGAATCATTGTCATTATTACCACAAGGTACTGATTTTCAAAGACGTGTTTGGAAATCACTTTGCGACATACCCTATGGAGAGACCACTACTTATGGAGAATTAGCCAAGGAGTTAAAGACCTCTGCACGTGCTGTGGGCACAGCTGTTGGTCGTAACCCAATAGGAATAATCATCCCATGTCACCGTGTCATCGGGGCGGATGGACAGTTGACGGGATATGCCGGAGGTATCGAAAAAAAGGTTTGGCTTTTGGAATTTGAAAAAACTATTGGCCATTAGCCATTAACTAGGTTCCCTTTTGAATCAGCTGTTCACTTTAGGAATCTGGCCAATGGTTAATAGCTAATGGCCAATGGTAAACGATTACTTGCAGCCGTCGCAGCTTTCGCAGTTGCAGGAGCAGCCACCCTCGCAGCCATCATTGAAATCGGCATCCGTTGATTCACGGACATCGAGGATTTCGCCTGAGAAGTGGAGGTGTTTACCAGCCATGTCGTGGTTGAAGTCCATGGTCACGGTAGTATCGCCAATAGCACGGATGACACCCATGATTGGGCGACCGTCGGCGGTCTGCATCATCAGTTGGGCACCGACTTGAACGATATCCATCAACACATCGTTTTCGCAGAACATCTGCTTATCGAGGTCCATGACATAAGCCTCATCGCGTTCGCCGTAGCCTTCTGCTGGAGTCAGGTGGAAAGCATACTTATCGCCAGGTTCTTTTCCCATCAGGTTCTCTTCGAACTTAGGAAGCAGCTGGTGCATGCCGAAGATGGCTACAAAAGGTTGTTCTTTAGTGGTCTCTTGAAGGATAGGACCATTCTCATCGTTTTCGCGCAAGACATAGGTCATTGTCACGACAGCTTGATCTTGAATTTTCATTCTTTGTGTATTTGTTAATTTGTGAAATTGTATATTTGTTTATCTCAAAGTTTTCCAAACATTTTCCTGAGCACCCATTCGATGGCAGCCAGACCTACGACAAGGAAGAAAATCCATTTCAGATGGATGAGGTCTTCGATGTGAGATTCATGATGCTCGACAGAAGTGATGCGAGAATCATTATTTAGGTCATGTAGGAGTTCTGGCAGTTGGTCAACGCGATAGCATTTCCCGTTTGTTGCTGCCGACAGTGAACGCAGTCCGTCGATATCAGCGCGAAGTTGTTGTGCTTCGATGCCCATAGTCACGACTGAGAAGGAGCCATTTGCTGATAGTTTCTGCTCACCCAATTGGGTTTCAGCGTGATAGGTATATAATCCCTCTGGAAGGATGCCTGCATTGACGAAATAATCGTGTTCCCGTTTCGACATCACGTATTCATATTTGTCGTTGGTCTTTCTATTGACAATTTGGATGGTGACGTCAGGTTCGGTGACAAGTTCATTGGATTTGTTGCGAAGTTCGGTGCTGATAACCACATCCTCGTTACTATAGAAACTCTCTTTGGCAAAGACCTTCAGTCCTTCATTGGCATCGGAGAGCATAAATTTTAAGGTCTTGGAGAAGAGTTCATCGAAGACCTCATGTCGGTCATCTTTATAGTATTCGTACAGTTTCCATCTCCAGAAGTTGGTACCCATCAGAAGAGCAACTTTCCGTTCATCTCCTGTAAAGGTCAGCATAGGGATACCTGATTTCACGCCAAGGATTTCCTGCGACAGCAAGTCATCGTGAGGTTGAAGCAGGTTCAGTTCCGTATGGGGCAGTGCTAGAGGAGGGAAGGTAGATACCTTATCTTTCAAGGCATCGCTGATGGTAAAGGTAGCGAAAGAAGCATTGGCGGCTGCTTTAACGTCAAGTAACGTGTTGGTGACGCCTCGGTGCAAGGAGAAAGCCTGTTGGAGCTTGTTCAGTTTATCGAAAGAGGTTGCTTCGCCAACCACGACCAGTACCGGGGTGTTTTTGTTTTGCTGGAGTTGAGAGTAAAGACCTTCGAAATCGGTATGTACCGAGGGTACTTGGTGCATAATCACGAGTTGATAGGCTCCGATATTCGGAATGGCATCTTGACCGAAGATAAAATCCATCTCACTATTGTCGGCGAGCACACTCTTCAGAGCTCCTAAGTCAGGATGAGGCGCATCGGCGAGACAGAGGATTTTGTATTTCTTGTCTTGGACATCGATGAAGATATGCCGGACATTGTTGAGTTTTTGGGTTTCTTCGTTGAGACCAGAAATCTCGATATCCAGTTGTCGTACTCCAGGCTGGTTGGCATCAAACATGAAATCAACTTCCGTTGAGAAGCGATTCGATACTACTTCGATATCACGACGTTCAAGTGTTCTTCCATCTTCCGACACGGTTAAAACCGCATGGGTCCCGAGGCAATCGTTTGCACCTACCACGACACGCACTGGGAAGGAAGCGTCGAGAGCGACTTCACGATTAGCCTGCACTTCTTTGATAAGGAGGTCGGGATAGGAAAGAGTATCGCCTAGCACCACGGTATGGATGGGGAAGGGATATTTCTCGGCAAGCAGGGTTGGGTCATAACCGCGGTTATAGACCCCATCCGTCAGAACGACTACACCACCCACATTACACTTATAATAGCGACGTTGGATAGTAAGCAAAAGTGAAGAGAGGTCGGTTAGTTGATCCTGATAACTCAAGCTATCGAATTCACGGACCTCTTGTCCAAACAGATAGTCATCAACTTGAAAAGCTTTGTGGAGGCTTGTTTGAAAATCCGAGAAATCTTGAAGGTATTCAGAGGTGTAATAAGAAGAGTCTTTCGACAATATAAGAGAGTTGGAGTTATCGTGAGCTACAACGAGGGTGGAAGGCTCCACAACGCTGATTTTCTGGCGCACGTAAGGATTGAAGATAAGCAGGGTGACGAGAGAACCGATGAGAAAGCGGAGGGCGAAGAGTGTCACGGTGAGACCTTTCCCATAGGGCTGGCGACGATTAAAGAGATACAATACAGAAGCCAGCGCTACGCCAACGGCGACCGCTACAACAATCATCCATATTGGAATGCCGAAGCTCACTCTATACGCAATTTGACTTGGTAAACTTTAGCAATTCATTCCGCCACAGACATGGATTACCTGTCCCGTGACATAGGATGACAGGTCGGAGGCAAGGAAGAGCGCCACATTGGCGACATCCTCAGGAGTACCACCACGACGGAGAGGAATCATATTCTCCCATTGTTTCAGGACATCTTCAGGCAGGGCTTTGGTCATATCCGTAAGGATGAAGCCTGGAGCAATGGCATTATGACGGATGTTGCGGACTCCCATTTCCTTTGCGGCTGACTTGGTGAAACCGATGATACCCGCCTTGGAAGCAGCATAGTTGCATTGATTTGCATTGCCGGAGACGCCGACCACGGAGCTCATATTGATGACGCTACCACCATTTTGGCGCCACATGACAGGCTGAATCGCTTTCGTGAAGTTAAAGACCGACTTGAGGTTAACGTTAATAACCGCATCCCATTGGTCCTCGGTCATACGTTTAAGAGCCGTATCTTTGGTGATGCCAGCATTGTTGACCAGGATATCAATATGCCCGAAATCATTGGCAATTTGCTGCACCACATTCTGAGTATCTTCAAAGTTGGAAGCATCCGATGCATAGGCCATAACGCGTACGCCATAAGTTTCCAGTTCTTTCTTTGTATCTTCAACTAACTCATTGATAGCTAAGTCAGTAAATGCAATATCACAGCCTTCAGAAGCAAAGCGGATAGCAATAGCTTTGCCGATACCACGAGCTGCTCCTGTAATCAAGGCAACTTTTCCTTTTAACATTTCCATAGTTTTTCGATGCTTTTGTTCTCAGTTAAAGATGCAAAGATACGTTTTATTCTCGAATCACGTTATTCTATCTGATGTAAAATAAAAAATACCCAAAGAAGCAGATTCTTTTCTATCTTTGCCAACTGCTATGAACAAGATTTCTGTAGTCATCATCACATTAAATGAGGAGCGCAACATCGCCCGTTGTCTCGACAGTGTCCAAGACGTTGCCGATGAAATTGTCGTAGTCGACTCCTACTCTACCGATGCTACAGAGCAGCTGTGTCGTCAGCGAGGAGTACGTTTCATCTCCCATTCATGGGAAGGATATGTCGGCACAAAAAACTTCGCCGACAGTCAAGCTTCATACGATTTGATATTATCGATAGATGCCGATGAAGCCCTCTCTCCTACTCTCTCCGAATCAATTAAATGGATTAAGCAGCAAGACATCGAAGGGAAGGCATTTTCTGTTGACCGTCTCATGAACTATTGTGGGAAATGGATTCGTCACGGGGGGTGGTATCCCGACACAAAAGTCAGGATTTTCAATCGAAGAACGGCGCAATGGACGGGGCAGAAGGTTCACGAAACGCTCTCACTCACACCGGGCACCGAGGTCATGCATCTTGACGGAGAGTTGTTGCACTACTCTTTTTACACACCTGAAGAGCACGAGAAGCAGATGATTCGTTTTGCTGAGCTGTCGGCTCAGGAGCTGGCTGATAAGTCAAAGCAATGCAATGTGGCTACCGCATGTCTTCACACAGCATGGAAATGGATTCGTGATTATATCGTCAAAGGAGGCTTCCTTGACGGGAGAGACGGATGGAATATCAGCAAGACCAACGCCTACGGAGTGTGGTATAAATATATGAAAGCCATCGAAATACAAAAGGACAAGAGATGAACGAAACCCTTCAACGACACCAACATCCTATCCAGGGCAAGGCCGAATACACCTTGCTGATTCCTACGTGGAACAATCTCTCGTATCTGCAATGTTGCATTACAAGTCTGAGAAAACATTCTGACCTTGCTCATCAGATTATCATCATGGTCAACGAAGGCAAGGATGGGACGCTTGAATGGGTGAAACAGCAAGACGACCTCGATTATGTAGCATCTTCAACCAACATTGGAATTTGCTATGGACTGAATGTTTGTCGTTCTCTTATTACTACTTCTTATGTGATTTATGCCAACGATGACATGTATTTCATGCCACATTGGGACAGCAGGCTCATGAAGGCTGCAGAAGGCATTGGACATCAGGATTTTATGCTTTCAGCCACGATGATTGAGCCAAAGGGCGACAATCCGTGTTGTGTCATCGCTGATTTTGGCGACAGTCTCGACTCTTTCAAAGAGGAGGATTTGCTCAGCAAGGCAGAGGATTTGGTGCGGTCTGACTGGTCGGGCAGCACATGGCCACCGGTTATGATGCCTTTGAGTTTATGGGACCGCGTGGGAGGTATGAGCATTGAATTCAGTCCCGGCATGTATTCCGACCCTGACTTATCCCGCAAATTATGGGAGACAGGGGTACGGCATTTTCAAGGTCTTGGCAACAGTCTCGTATACCATTTTGGTTGCAAGTCGACTGGACGCATCAAGCAAAATAAAGGCCGTCACACTTTCCTCTTGAAATGGGGAATATCATCGAATGATTTTATGCATAAATATCTTCATATTGGAGATAATTATATAGGTGAATTATCAAAAATATCAGAAGATATAAAACAACATTTTTATAGTAAATTAAAACTCATAAAAACCATCATTTCAGGAAAATGAAGATAGGATTTGATGCAAAACGGGCGTTCAACAATTCTCGTGGCTTAGGAAATTACAGTCGCGATACAATCCGTATTGTGTCGTCATTATATCCTGAAAATGAGTATGTGCTTTTCACGCCAAAGAAGGATAGCAGCATAGGGTTCGATTATCCTGAAAGCGCCAAAGTCATCTCTCCTAATAAGGTATCTATCAAATCTTTATGGAGAACATTTGGCATCACTAAGGAAGCGGAAAAAGAAGGGCTTGGGATTTATCATGGATTGAGTCACGAGTTACCTGTTGGCATTGAGAAGACGAATATTCACACGGCTGTGACGATGCATGATTTGATATTCATGAAGCATCCGGAGTTGTATTCTTCGTGGGACCGGTGGATGTACAAAAAGAAATATTTGCGCAGCTGTGAGATAGCCGATTGTATCGTTGCCATCAGCGAGAGGACTAAGGAAGATTTAATAGAGATGGCAGGTGTTGATGCGAGTAAGATTGAAGTCATATATCAAGGTTGCAGTCCCATATACCATTCAGAAGTAACGGAAGAGCAGATAAAGGTTATCAAAGAGAGATACAAATTACCGGAACAATATATTCTTTCGGTGGGAGCCATTGAGCCGAGGAAGAATCACAAGTTGGTTTTGGAAGCCCTTACAAGCGGGCACATCGACATACCTTTCGTCATTGTTGGACGCGGGACCTCTTATCAAGAGCAGGTTACTGCTCTCATCCACGAGCATGGACTTGAAGACAGGGTGTTTGTAATCAATGAGGTAAAGGCTGGAGACCTTCCTATCCTATATCATGGAGCCTCTTTATTCGTCTTCCCATCGTTGTACGAAGGATTTGGCATTCCGGTCATTGAAGCCTTAAGTTGTGGCGTTCCAGTCATAGCCTCCACGGGAAGTTGTCTTGAAGAAGCCGGTGGACCAGACAGTTGTTACGTCTCTCCTACCGATGCCTCTGAATTGGCATATCAGATTCAGCGACTATTGGACGATGAAACCTTAAGGTCAGAAATGGCAGCATCGGGGTTGCAATACGTACAGCAGTTCAGTGATAGTGTTATTGGTAAAAAACTGATGACAACATATCACAATATTTTGTAGGTTTGCAGATTCATACTAAACCATCATGGCCATGACACTATTTGAAGAAGAAATAGAACGAACTGTATCGTTTCTGAAGGCTGGAAAAACAATCTTATATCCTACTGACACTATTTGGGGAATCGGTTGTGATGCCACCAACAGCAAGGCTTGCGACAAGGTATACGAAGTCAAGCAAAGACCTAATTCAAAGAGTCTCATTATCTTAGTTGACACTCCTGAGCGTCTCCAAGACTATGTTGTAGATGTACCAGCAATCGCATATGACCTTATCAAGGCAGCCAAATCGCCTTTGAGCATTATCTTCGAAAAGAGTAAGAACCTTGCCAAAAACGTCTCTGCCGACAAGTCCGTCTGCATTCGTGTCGTCGACAATGAATTTTGCAAGGAAGTCATCAAACAGCTTGGTCGTCCCATCACCTCCACTTCCGCCAACTTATCCGGGCAGCCTTCTGCCCTTACTTATAACGACATCTCATCCGAGATTATCAAATCAGTCGACTACACCGTTCAACTTTACCACGATGTGCTGGCAAAGCCCAAGAGTTCGACGATTATTAAATTAAATTCTGACAATACTTTTGACATTATTCGACAATAGAATCATGAGATATAATTCACTTATTTTTGCCATAGCACTGACGATATGTGGCAGCACTACGGCCTTTGCACAAAACAACGCACAGACTTCCAAGGCGCAGATGAATGCCCAGAAGCTTGCGACCACGCTTTATCTGATTGATAACTTTTATGTTGACACGGTAAATTCCGACAAGGTTGTGGAAGACGCCATTGTGGCAGCATTAAAGGAGCTTGACCCCCACTCGGCATATATTTCGAAAGAAGACGTAGAGAAAGCCAATGAGCCATTGGTGGGTAGTTTTGAAGGAATTGGCGTCACTTTCCAGCTGATACGCGACACTATCACCGTCATCGGTCCAACACCAGGAGGCCCTTCCGAAAAGGTTGGCATCATGACAGGAGACCAGTTCATCAAGATTGATGGAGAGGAAGCTTTCGGAAAGAAGATTGACAACGAATATGTTCAGAAGCACCTTCGTGGTAAGAAAGGCACGAAAGTCACCGTGAGCGTAAAGCGCGGCAACGACCCAGAACTTATTGATTTTGAGATTACTCGCGACAAGATACCGTTGAACAGCATCAATGCCTCGTTTATGATGGACAAAGGCATTGGATATATCAAGTTGGACCGTTTCGCACAGGAGTCGGCAAAAGAGTTTGAGAAAGCCATGGACAAGTTACGTGGACAAGGCATGAAGTCATTGATTCTTGACCTGAGAGGTAATGGAGGCGGCTATCTCAACACTGCCATTGAACTTGTTGACAATTTCCTGACTGCCGATAAGCTGATTGTCTATACCGAGGGCATTCATTCACCTCGTCAGGAGTGGAAGAGCGGCAATGGAGGTCTTTACACAGAGGGCAAACTCGTAGTGCTTATTGATGAAGGTTCAGCATCAGCTTCAGAGATTCTTTCTGGCGCTATTCAGGACCATGACCGTGGCGTGCTGATTGGTCGTCGTTCCTTTGGTAAAGGATTGGTACAGCGTCCATTTAACCTCAACGACGGCGCTGTGATACGACTCACCACGGCACGTTACCACACGCCTACCGGTCGTTGCATCCAGCGTTCCTACGAAGAAGGCACTGAAGATTATTATAAGGAGATGACCAAGCGTCTTGAAAATGGCGAGTATTTCCATGCCGACAGCATCCATTTTCCTGATTCACTGAAATATAAGACCGACAATGGACGTATTGTTTACGGTGGCGGTGGAATCATGCCTGACATCTTCATGCCAATTGACACCAGTTATAACAGTAAACTTTACACGAACCTTATCCGTAAAGGCGCTTTAAATCGTTTCACTACCGATTATGCCCTTCAGCACCGTGATGAAATGCTGAAGCAATATCCCGATTTTGATGACTTCAACAAAACTTTCCAGGTTGATGAGAGTCTCATTGACCAACTCAAGAAGGTTGCCGAAGACAACAAGGTTGATTGGGATGAAGAAGAATTTTTGCGTTCAGAAAAATACATTCGTCTTCAAATCAAAGCCCTCATTGCCAGAGGCGTATGGGATTCACAACAGTACTATCAAGTCACTCTCACCGAGGACCCAACCATTGAGAAGGCCATTGAGGTATTAAGCAATGATAAAGAATACAAGAAACAATTAAAATAACATCACTATGAAAAGACTTCTATCGCTCTTTATGCTGGGACTACTTGTCCCCGTTCTGTATGCACAATGGGTTGACGACCCTGTGAACAACACATTAATTGCGACTACTTCGGCTGATGCAGGCGAGATTTATCTCAGCACGAACGAAGCTACGGGTGACACCTATGTGCAATGGGCCGAGATGGCTTCAAATGGATGGGCAGTCAACCTGCAAAGAATTGATGCAGATGGTTATCCTCAATGGGGAGAATCCGGCATCCATATCAGCAGTCACAGTTTCCTGACTTGGTCATCGGGAACTGCTATGGCAGCCACCACCGACAATGCTGTGGTAACTGGATTTCAAAACAGCAGTTATCAATGCATTGCCATGAAGTTCAATGCAGACGGAACCTATGCATGGGGAGAACAAGGAATTGTAGTCTTTGCTGATGCAGGGCAATTTGAATGCAGTCGTGTTGAACTCATTGCAGGTAACGACGGCGGTGTATGGATTATGGCATCCAGTTATGAGAATATCTATCTTCGTTATGTAGAAGCAGATGGAACCTTAAAGCCTTACATTGAAATCTCGCATCCTGGTGAGACCAGCATGTACGGGCAGCTCACATTGAGCAATGACAATATTGTATTTCTCACTTACGAGAGAATTGGCAGTGGCATGTGGTATGTCGACAAGCAGATATGGGTTACAGGATATACTACTGACGGCATCTTGGTGGCCCCGGCAGAGATGCTGATGGGCACTCAGACCTTTGGCATGACTTACATTCACTCTGTCGTACCTGACGGATTGGGAGGTGGTTATGCCTATATCTTCCATTCCGGCGTCGGCAATGTCTTCAACACTTATGTCTTCCACTTCGATGCCAATGGTCATTCTACGATTGGACCGAATGGCGCCACAGTACACACGCAAGACCCTATGAATTTCTATCTGAACTCAGATGGAGATGTTGACCCAATCAGTCACGACATCGTCATGGTATACCGTCAGACAGATGCCGCATATCAGTCACAGTGCAATCTTTACATGAATCGTATCACCATGAATGGAGACTGTTTGTGGGGAGAAGGAAAATTAGTGGCCGGTGATGACGGGATACCTTACAGCAATGCCAAGGTCGACTATTTCCCTGACGGGTCAGGTTTCATGGTCAGTTATTTCCACGGACAGACGGAAGGCATGGTAGGCATGACCTTGGAAGCCGTGGGATATGACAACGACGGCAATGTTTTGTGGCATACGCAGATGAATAATGTCATGAACAACAAGAGCGGAGACGAAAACAATTCCGGATTCCACAATGGACAGAACATCGTAATTTGGACCAACACCGAGACTGGAAATTTATATGGGCAGAACATTGATGCGGAGGGAAATATGGGACCTGTTGTACAGCCAGAACCTTGTCTGGCACCTACCAATTTGGTAGGCGAATATTTCTACAACGAAGAGACGTATCAGTTTGGTTCTCTTATCAGTTGGATTGATCCTGATAACAGTCCTTTACATTACAATCTCTATCGTTATCATCAGATTGACAAGGATGAGGTTATCATAGAGATTCCAGGTTCTCAGACCGATTATTTCGACGAGGTTGAACCTGGCATTTACACGTATCGATTGACTGCAGTGTATGAGGATTGCGAATCGGACTTTGCACTCACTCCTGATGGTGAAGAATTCATTGAAGTGAATGTCACCAGTGTTGAAGACCACTTTGTAGAAACAGATTTTGAAGTCATCCAGATTTATACGATTACAGGACAAGCCGTCAATGGCAAAGATTTAGGAAATCTTGATTGTGGAATTTATTTAGTGAAGGGACAGGCTGCTGACGGAAGTATCGTTACCAAGAAGATGATTATTGATAAGTAATCTATCAATTCTAGGTCAATATGAAAATCCGTTGAGAAAAAAATCTCAACGGATTTTTTTTGTCACATTGTATATAGCGTGCGCGCGGAAAGAGATTTTTTCGTATCTTTGCGAACTTCTTTTCGCTTAAAATAGACCAATCGAAGTAAACAATTTTACAATAATATTCAAATTAATTAACTATCACAAACCAACTCACATGAAGAAAACAAGTTTACTCATGTCGGCATTCCTCTTAGCAGGTATGTTGTTTGGAAGCCAGGTCATGGCTCAGGGCCGTATTGATTTAGGCAGAACCGCAGCAACACAGAAATGTGTTGAGAACACTGAAAAGGGATTCACTGCTACTTTCTCATTTAGCAGCATCGAGTCTCAGACTGTTAACACTGAAAAGGGTGTCTTCTCCAACATCACGATGGACAACACGTATCCATCAGGTATGGTTGGTGAACCTACTCTGCCAGTTGCCAACAAGCTTATCGCTGTTCCTTTTGGCGTCAAGGACGTTAAGGTTGAAGTGAAGAGCTACAGCACCACCATTTATGATCTTGCTGATTATGACATCAACACTTTATATCCTCAGCAGCCTCTGCTCCGCAAGGACCAGAAGCCTGGAGATCTTCCATTCGAGTACAACGAAGAAGCTTACGCTACTCGCGGTTTCAACGAGCTTCCAATCGCTCTTTGTGAGATTCAAGGTACCATGCGTGGTATCCAGATTGGTACTCTGACCGTTCACCCAGTTCAATACGACGCTGTCAACAACAGCATTCGTGTTTACAACGACATTGAGGTTGAAGTCAGCTTTGGCGAATACGACCAGATGGCTTCTTACGACGAGTTCGCTCGTACTTTCAGCCCTTATTTCGCAAACATCTATCGTCAGACCTTCAACTGGCGTGACGATATCTATGACCAGCACCCAGACCTCTGGCAGGCTCCTGTCAAGATGCTTGTCGTTGCTGACCGTATGTTCGAAGAGTGCATGCAGGAATGGATTGCATGGAAGACCATGAAGGGATTCTACATGGATGTCAACTACACTGATGAGATTGGCACCAGTGCAAACCAAATTAAGACTTTCGTTCAGAGCAAGTATGAAGAAACTGCTCCTACCTTCATCATCATCTTTGGTGACAAGAACCAGGTTGCAGCATCTGCTACCGGTAACCAGACCGGTTGCGTCACTGACCTTTATTACATGAGCACCGATGGTGACGAGTTCCCTGAGATGTTCCACAGCCGTATGTGCGCTGAGACTGTTGCTCAGATGAACAACATCCTTGAGAAGTCACTGGAATATGAAATGTACACCATGCCTGACCCAAGCTACCTGAGCAATGTTCTTTTGATTGCTGGAGCTGACTCTGGCTGGGGTGTCACTGTTGGTCGTCCTACCATTTGGTATGCTACCAACTATTACTACAACACCGACCACGGTTTTGAAAACGTTTACGAATACACCACCAGCAACTACAATGGCTGCTACAGCCACATGAACACGGGTGTTGGTTTTGCCAACTACACTGCTCACGGTTCCAATACCAGCTGGGCTGACCCTAACATGACTGTCAATGACGTCAACAACCTGACCAACGAGCACAAGTACTTCCTTGCTATGGGTAACTGCTGCGAGGCTGCCGACTGGGGTATCAGTGGTACCTGCTTCGGTGAAGCTATGATTCGTGCTGAAAAGAAAGCCGCTTATGCTTACATCGGCTCCTGCCCTTCAACCTATTGGCTGAACGACTATTACTTTGGTGTTGGTGCTACCGGTCACGCTAACGGCACCATGCCTACCATGGAAGAAACCACCATGGGTTGCTACGATGCTATTTGGGACGACAACGCTTACAACACTGTCAGTGCTATCCCATTCATTGGTAACTTAGCTAGCAATGCTGCTCAGGCACTGGGTCACGAACTGCACATCGGTACTCTGTACTGCTGGCAGGCTTACCACGCCCTCGGTGATGGTTCTATCATGCCTTACCGTGTGAATCCTACTCCTAACGATGTCACTCACCTTCCTACCCTGCCTATCGGTATGGATTATTATGAAATCTCCGCTACTCCAGGTTCTTATGCAGCTATTTCCAAGGACGGTGTCCTTTATGGCGCAGGTCTCATCGATGAAACTGGTACCACCAACATCGAAATCGAACCTATCACCTCTGGCGGCGATGTCACCATCTGCGTGACTCACCCACAGCATCAGCCATACATTGCTACGATTCCTGCCGCATCATTAGATGGAGCATACATCACCTTCGACAGCTATGAAATCAACACTACCGTTTCTTATGGTGCATGGGTTCCAATGCACATCAACCTCAAGAACGTCGGTGCTGACGCAGCAAGCAACCTGTCTGTCACTCTGACTACTGAAAGCGAATATGTCAGCTTCATCAACAACGAAGGTCATGTTGACAACATCGCTCCTAACCAAGTTGTTTCTCTGAACGAAATGTTCGACTTTGACCTTGCAGTCAACGTTCCTGATAAGACCAAGATTCAATTCTTCGTCAACGTTACTGACGGCACCAACACTTGGGAAAGCAAGTTCAACATCACTGCTTCAGCTCCTGTTCTTGCTATGGGTGCTATCAGCAACACCGAACTCGCAGCAGGTGGCAATGGCACGATGAGCTTCGATGTCATCAACAATGGTACTGGTGATGCTCACGACATCGTCTTCGAGGTCTACAGCAGCTCTGACGACATTCAGATTGCCAGCAACACTTTCGCTCTTGAAAGCCTTGCAGCTGGTGAAACTGCTACCTTCACTTGCGACGTCACCGTTGCTAACGGCGTTGAAGTCGGTTCCACTTACGAAATTGGTTACTTTGCTGCAGCAGGTCACTACAGCGTTGAAGGCACTTATGTCCTCACCGTTGGTAACATCATTGAAGGCTTTGAAACTGGTGACTTCAGCATGTACGACTGGCAGATGGGCGGTGATGCTAACTGGAGCATCGCCACTGACGAAGTCAACAGCGGCACCTACAGTGCTAAATCCGGTGTCATCAACCACTATGGTGAAACCTCACTCAACCTCACCATTGAAATCCTTGCTAGTGGTGAACTGAGCTTCTACAGAAAAGTTTCTTCTGAAAACAACTACGATAAGCTGTACTTCTACATTGATGGTACTGAAATGGGCAACTGGTCAGGTGAAGTCGCTTGGTCACAGGTCACCTTCAACGTCTCCGCTGGTGTTCACACCTTCAAGTGGGCTTACAAGAAGGACGTCAGCGTCAGCAGCGGCAGTGACTGTGCATGGGTTGACGACATTCAGTTCCCTCCAACCAACGTCATCGTTGCTCTGAACGACATTCAGGGTCTTGAAGCAAGAGTTGACAACAACACTGTCACCTTAGCTTGGAATAATGTTGCTGGTGCTACCAACTATGTCATCCGTCGTGATGGTGAAATCGTTGCCACCCAGGCTTCCAACAATTTCGAAGAAGTTGTTGCTGATGGCGTTTATGTCTACAGCGTCGTTGCTGAGGACAACAATGGCAGCCACTCTCTCCCAGCATTCGTTACCGTTAACGTCGGTACCGTCGGTGTTGCTGATAACAATGTCAACATCAATGTTTATCCTAACCCAGCTAACAGCATGCTCAACATCGTCGTCAACGCTGATTACGAGTATGTCATGTACAACAACATGGGTCAGCAGGTCATGACTGGCAGTGCCAACGGTCAGCAGCAGCTGAACGTCAGCGGTCTTGCTCAGGGCATCTATATGCTCCGCATCACCACCTGTGGTCAGACTGAAATCCAGAAGATTGTTGTCAGATAAATATGAGACAGAGAGATGAGATGGTAAAAACAACTCTCTCATCTCTCTTTAACTTGAACATTAATAATTATAACTATGAAGAACACCTTATTTCTCTTAGTGGCTCTTCTTTTTGCAGGAAGCGCTTTCGCTCAGAAGGCTCCTACTGCCAAGTTGATTTCGAGCAATGAAAACAGCATCGTGGTCAACTTCCAGCTCAACGGCTTCAGCACGCAAAAAGTTTCTACACCACAGGGCGACCAATATGTCGTCAACGCTCCTGAGATGGTGTCTCGTTTGGAGGCAGGAGCACCTGATCTCCCAATGTACGTCATCCCTGCTATCATTGGTGACCGTGCCGAGATGAGTATCAACATCATCGATGCAAAGTACACCGATTACACTGATATGGACATTGCCCCTTCAAAGGGTAACTTCAGCCGTCAGATTAACCCTGCCGATGTCCCTTACACCTATGGTGCAATGTATCAGCAGGATGCATTCTATCCAGCTACTCAAGCTTATCTCGAAAGCCCTTACATCATCCGTGACTTCCGTGGTCAGAACATCATGGTCACTCCTTTCGCTTACAACGCTCAGACTCGTACGCTGCGTGTATACGACAACATGACCATCGAGATGAAGAAGGTCAGTGACAATGGCGTCAACGCTAAAGTCAACCGTAAGTCAAACAACATCAAGGTTGACCCAGAAATGAAGCAGGCATACAGCCGTCGTTTCATCAACTTCGGTCAAACCAGATACACCTTCACTGAAGACCGCGGCACCATGCTCGTCATCTGCCCTGAGCAGTACATGGCAGCCATGCAGCCACTCGTTGACTGGAAGAACCAATCAGGTCGTCCATGCACGATGGTTAGCGTAACCGAGGCTGGTGGTAACAACAACAATAACATCAAGGCTTACATCCAGAATTTGTACGACAACGATAACCTGGAGTTCATCCTGTTCGTTGGTGACTACAATGACCTCACTCCTCACTCCATGAATGGTGGTTGTTCCGACAACTGGTTTGCCATGTTGGAAGGCAACGACTACTATCTCGAAGCTTTTGTTGGTCGTTTCTCAGTAGAAAGCGTACAAGATGTTGAGACCCAAGTCAACAAGGTGCTTTACTACGAACGCGACATGAACGCTGAAGTTACCTATGCAGACAAAGGCTTAGGTATCGGTTACATTGGTGCTGGTAGCGGTCACTTCGGTGAAGACGACTATCGTCACATCGACTTGATCCGTGACACTCTTGAACATTACACCTACAGTCATGTCACCGAACATCACGGTGGCAGTGGCGGTACCGCTAGTGTCAGTTCCATCAGCAATACCATCAACGAGGGCGTATCCATCATCAACTACTGCAACCACGGTTCAGAAACCAGCTGGGGTGTTGCTAACTACAACACGGGTCACGTCAATGCTTTGACTAATGACAATATGCTGCCTATCGTATGGTCCGTTGCTTGCTTGAATGGTAAGTTCAACCACAACCAGCCATGTTTTGCTGAAGCTTGGCTGCGTGCAACCGACAATTCCACTGGTGTTCCTACCGGTGCTATCGGCGGTATGTTCTCCTGGATTTCACAGCCATGGATTCCACCAATGTATGGTCAGGACGAGATGGTTGACATCATCACCGAATGGCACAGTGCCGACCTCTTCAACCACACTCTGGGTGGTGCAAGTTTGAATGGTGACGAATACATTCTGGATGCTGCTCCAGAAGACGGTGGTGACACCCATAACACTTGGATTCTCTTTGGTGACCCAAGTCTGTTAGTCCGCACTACTAACCCTGTCAGCATGAATGTTACAGCTTCTCCAGCTGTTCTTCTTATTGGCATGAACGAACTCAATGTGGAAGCAGAAACCGAATTCGGTATTGCTACCTTGAGCCGTGTTAATATGGAAGGCAACCTTGAGGTGATTAGTTCATCCTATATTGAAAACGGAACTGTCACCCTCGAATTTGACCCATTGGACTTTGTAGGCAACCTCACGCTCACTGTCATCGGTTATAACAAGGTAACTGAAGTGATGACTGTTGAAGTTGTTCCTGCAGAAGGACCATATCTCGTCCTCAACAGCTACAAGGTCGCTGGTGAAGGTCAGCTCAACTACGGTGAAGACGCTACTGTTGACATCAGCGTGAAGAACGTCGGTGTTGAAGCCGTCAGCGAGGTCATCGTTACCATGACCTGTGAATCAGAGTATGTCGAAATTCACGAAAACACGACTACCATTGCAAATATCAATGCCAACGAGGTCATCGAACTCAACGACTTCTTCCGTCTCAGCATCGCCAACGATGTTCCTAACGGAGAAAAGGTTGAATTCAACGTCGACTATGAAGGCGGCGGCAGAAGCTGGAACAGCCACTTCATGCTTACGCTGAATGCCCCAATCATTGAGATTGCCAATGTCGAATCCAACAATGTTTTGGCTGGTGAAACTGGCACCCTCAGTCTGACCTTCGTCAACAACGGTGGAAGCGATGCCCCTGCTGGAACCGTCAACATCTTCAGCAGCTCAACCGACATCACCTTCGAAGCTACCGCTATCGAAGTTGAAGCTCTGGCTGTTGGTGAGACCGTCACCGTTGAATTCAGCTACACCATCGCTGAAGGCGTTGAAGAGGGTTCATGCTACGAAATCTCCTACATCTACAATGCTGGTCACTACAGCTATGCTAACACCACGGCTATCAGTGTTGGTGATGTGATGGATGGTTTCGAAACTGGCGACTTCACAGTCTTCGATTGGAACTGGAGTGGTGCTAACTGGACCATCGATGCAAATAATGCATACGAAGGCAACTACAGTGCTCGTTCTGGTGTCATCTCACACTATGGAAACACCGATATGATGGTCACCGTCGAAATCCCATCAGCAGGTGAAATCAGCTTCTTCAAGAAAGTTTCTTCCGAGACCAATTACGACAAGCTGCATTTCTATCTTGATGGAAATGAAATGGGCACTTGGTCAGGTGAAATAGACTGGAGTCAGGAGACTTACAGCGTCACCGCCGGCACCCACACCTTAAAGTGGAGCTATACTAAGGACGTCAGCGTCAGCAGTGGTAGCGACTGTGCATGGATTGACAACGTCACCCTGCCTGCTACCAGCGTGATTACCTCTCTCGCAGCTGTTGAAGGTCTTGTTGCCAATGTCAACGAGAACGAAATCAGCCTCGAATGGAATGCTGTTGAAGACGCTACCAACTACATCATTTATCGTAACGGCGAAGAAATCGCTAACCAAGCCGATGTCATCTTCACCGAGACTCTCGAAGATGGTGTTTACACTTACTGCGTCATCGCTCAGGATGCTGAGGGTCACCTCTCACAGCCTGCTTACGCTACCGTCAACGTCGGTATCGTCGGAGTTGCAGAAAACAATGTCACTGTCAATATCTATCCTAACCCAGCAAGCAGCATGCTCACCATCGATGTCAACGCCGACTACGAGTATGTGATGTACAACAACATGGGTCAGCAAGTCATGGCTGGCAGTGCTAACGGACAACAACAACTCAATGTCAATGATTTTGCTCAGGGCGTCTATGTCCTCCGCATCACCACTGGCAGCGATGTTCAAATCCACAAGATTCTTGTTAAGTAATTATTAAATTATTTTAACATATTAAAGAGACTGGCTCGTCATCGGGTCAGTCTCTTTTTATGTTCTATGAGAAGGCTAGGGATGTTTTTTTGTCTTCTATAATAATATAAGGTGTTGAGGATTGTGGAAAAATTGTTATTTTTGCAGCGCTACAAAATAACTAACATCACTACAATGAAAAAAGGAATCCTAACCCTATTGTTTGCCGTTACGGCATTCATGATGTATGGTCAGCAGTGGAATGCTATCAAAAAGTCGGAGCCATCCTCATTCCAGACCACACTCATCTCATCCTCAGAGGACAAAATCACAGTGAATGTGCAAGTCCCTGGATTTTTCGCTAATCAGGTAGTCACCCCACAAGGTGAAGCATCCGTAATCTCAGTGCCAAAATCAGTGAGCACTTTCGGAGCTGGAGAGCCTGACCTTCCAATGATTGCCATCCCGGTGATTATTGGTGACCAGCAGCATTACAGCATCCATGTCATCGATGCGCAGTACACCGATTACGCTATGGAAGTCGCCCCTTCGAAGGGAGATTTCACTCGCGACATCGACCCTGCTACCGTTCCATACACCTATGGAGAAGCATATAGTCAGGATGCCTTCTTCCCTGCACAGAATGTTGATGTTTACAGTCCCTATATCTTACGTGACTATCGTGGACAGAACATGGTGGTTTATCCATTTGCCTATAACCCAGTCAGCAAGACCCTGCGTGTATATCACGATATGACGGTTGAGTTGTTCAGCGATGGACAGGTTGGAGAGAACCAGAAGTCACGCAAGTCCACCACCATCAAGATGGACCCTGAAGTTGGAGCTCTTTACAGCAACCAGTTCATTAACTATCAGGCATCGGCAGCCAAGTACACCATCATGGAAGAACAGGGTGACCTGTTAATCATCTGCCATGATGCATTTATCGATGCCATGACACCTTTCGTCAACTGGAAGCGTCAGACGGGTCGTCAGACCACCATCGTAGGTACTTCCGTTGCTGGTACGACTGACAATGCAATCCACTCCTATATTCTCGACCAGTACAATGCCAACAACAATTTGACTCACATCCTTCTGGTGGGTGACGTCGCTCAGATTCCGGGTCACTCCTATCAGAGCAGCGGTTACAACGGCAAGTCCGACAACTGGTATGGTCAGATTTTGGGTAACGACAGTTATAATGACCTGTTTGTAGGACGTTTCTCTGCTGAGAACACCGACCATGTCACCACTCAGGTCAACAAGGTGTTACATTATGAGCGTGACATCACGGCGGCTGACACTTGGGTAAGCATCGGCACTGGTGTTGCCACCTACGCAGGCAGCGGCGGTCACTTCGGAGAAGACGACTGGCAGCATATCGACAATATCAAGAATGACCTTTTGGCCTATAACTACACCGAGGTTTACCGTGACTATCAGAATGCAGGTGGAGCCAACTCAAATGCATCAACACTCAGCAGTCACATCAACGCAGGTCTGAGCATCATCAACTACTGCAACCACGGTTCAGAGACAAGCTGGGGTGTTTTCAACTACAGCAACTCTCATGTCAACAACCTCACCAATGTCAACAAATTCCCTATTGTTTGGTCGGTTGCATGTTTGAACGGTAAATACGACTATTATCAGCCCTGTTTCGGTGAGACCTGGTTACGTGCCAACAACGGCAATAACGTAGAAGAACCTACCGGTGCTATCGGTGGCATGTTCTCCTATATTTCACAGCCTTGGGTTCCTCCAATGTACGGTCAGGATGAGATGGTTGATATCTTGGTAGAAAGCTACAGCAACAACATCAAGCGTACTTCGGGTGGTACTTCCATGAATGGTAACATGAAGATTTTGGACCAGTACGGACAGAATCCAGGACAGGGTCATGGCACTTATATGGCATGGATTCTCTTTGGAGACCCAACTCTTACCCTTCGTAATGCAGCCCCTGTTGTGATGACTGTCAACCATGCCCCAACGATTGCTCCTGGTGCAACTTCTTTCGGATTGACAGCTACCAATGCTGACGGAGCTCAGGCCACTTTGACTCTCAACAATCAGATTCTCGGTACCGCTACCATCCAGAATGGTTCAGCCACCATCAGCTGCACTGCACCTGGACAGACTGGAACAGTTACCCTGACTGTCTTCGGTTACAATAAGGTCACCTATACCACCAACATCATCATCAGTTCAGGTGGAGGCAATGACCCAGTCAACGTTGCTGTATCAGCAACTCCAACTGTCATCGCTCGTGGTCAGTCAGCAACGCTGAATGCACAGGCAACGGGTGGTAACTGGACCTTCAACTACAGTTGGAGTCCTGCTACTGGCCTCAACAATGCCAACATTCAGTCACCTACTGCTACCCCAACCATCACTACGACCTACACCTGTACTGTCACTAGTGGCAGTCAGACTGGTACTGGCAACTGCACCGTAACTGTAGTTTGTCCTCCTGACAATGTCACTGCAAATGTCAATTCACACAACGTGACCCTTACCTGGAATGCAGCCAATCCGGCTCAGTTCTATAAAGTCTACCGCAACAATGTTTTGGTTGGACAAAATGTAACGGCTACTACCTATTCCGACAACAACCTCAATCCTGGCACTTACAACTATCAGGTATCCACGGTTTACAATGGTATTGAATCACCTAAGTCATCTATTGTCTCTGCCGTCGTCGTTGCTGAACTCGCTGTTACGGCTTCTGCTAACCCACGTGTCGTCACCCCTGGTCAGACAAGCACTCTCAATGCAGTGGCTACTGGAGGCAGCGGCAACTACAGCTATAGTTGGAGTCCTTCCACGGGTCTCTCGAATGCCAACATCCAGTCACCTATTGCTACGATAAACGAGACTATTACTTATACAGTCACCGTCACCAGCGGCAGCAATCAAGCTACTGCCGATGTCACCATCCAAGTGGTTACAGCACCTACTGCACTGAGCACCGAGGCTAATGGCGACCAAATTGAACTGTCGTGGACTGCACCTGCTTTAGCCAATTCATACAAAGTGTATCGTAATGGAGCACAGGTTGCTCAGGGACTCATCACTCCACACTACGTTGACCAGAACCTGGCTGAAGGTGAATATTGCTACACTGTTTCCGCAGTTTATCAGAACGTCGAATCACAAGTCTCCAACGAGAGTTGTGCTGAAATCTTCTTCTGCAAGGAACCTGAAGAGTTTACCATAGAATATGTTTGGAATGATGGTGAGATGAGTACTGTCCTTAGTTGGAACAAGCCTGATAATGCCGACTTACACCTTGTCAGTTTTGGCATTTACAGAGGCACTGATGAAGACAACTTAACTCTCCTTGAGACGATTCCTAACAATCCTTCCAACCGTTACAATTATGTTGACGCAAATGTAGAAGTTGGAGAATATTACTATAGAATTGGAGCTAACTATAATGAATTCGGAGAATGCTATTCTGAGACCTTGAGAATTGAGGTGACGAGCATTGAAGAAGAGCAGGTTAGCGCCAACATCTATCCTAATCCAAGTGACGGTATGGTTACTATCGCAGCCAATGGCATGAATCACATTTCTATCGTGAGTGTCCTTGGTCAGGTCGTTTACAATGCTGACGTTGAAGGCAACGAGATTCATCTGAATATGAGCCAGCTTCAGAGTGGCATTTATGTAGTTCGCGTGAATACTGCAGAAGGTGTTGCTATCAGAAGATTGACAATTAACTAAGTTAAGCTGTTAGCTATTAGCTTTTAGCTTGGTATTTATAGACTAAAGCTCCCAGGTTTGTTCTGGGAGCTTTTTTTGGATTATATTAATCACGATTCTTACGAATGGAGAACCATCAATTTCAAAATTTTCCTATCTTTGTCGGTTAAAAGCAAACTAAGCAACTCATGAAAATAAAATTCATCGGAGCCGCTCAGGAAGTGACTGGAAGCAAGCATTTAATCACCACTGACCACGGCAAGAAAATACTCCTCGACTGCGGTATGTTCCAAGGCAAAGGCCTTGAAACCGATGCTGCCAACCGCAACATCATGGTTGATCCTAAACAGATTGACTATATCATACTCACCCATGCCCATATCGACCACTGCGGTCTTATCCCCTATTTCTGGAAACAAGGATTCCGCGGACAGGTGATTTGTACCGATGCCACCAAAGATTTGTGTAACATCATGTTACCTGATAGTGGCTTCATCCAGGAAAATGATATGGAGTGGTTCAACAAGAAACGCCGCAAGCAAGGTCTCCCGGCTCTCGAACCAATCTATACAGAGAAAGACGCTCGCGCTTGTATGGACCTCTTTCTCTCCACCGGCTATAACCGTTATGTCTATCTCGACAATAACATCAAGGTAAAGTTCAACAACACTGGACACCTTCTCGGAGCTGGCTGTGCTATCATTGAAATTGATGAAGGCGGAGAGATGACACGTATCGCTTATACCGGAGATATCGGACGCGAATACAACTACCTCCTCAAGTCACCAGAACCATTCCCACACTGCGACTACCTCATCACCGAAGGCACCTATGGTAACCGTCTCCACAGCGACAGAGCAAATGCCGAACAGCAATTATTAGATATTATTTACCACACTTGTGTAGAAAAAAGAGGTAAACTTTTAATTCCATCGTTCGCAGTGAGCCGCACTCAGGAGATTGTATACATTCTGAACAATTTCTACAACGAGGGCAAGTTACCGGAGCGCATTCCTGTATTCGTCGACAGTCCTTTGGCCGTCAACGCTACTGAAATCTTCCGTATGCATCTGAACTTGTTTAACGACAACGTGGCTGATGTCATCGAATATGACCCTGACCCATTTGGATTCAACAGTCTGACCTTTGTGCGTGACGTGAACCAGTCGAAGGCCTTAAATGCCCGCAAGGAACCTTGCATCATCATCTCAGCATCGGGCATGATGGAAGCTGGACGTATCAAACATCATATTGCCAACAGCATCTCCAACCCAAAGAACAGCATCTTGGCTATCGGCTACTGTTCTCCTGAGACCCTGGGTGCTAAGTTACTTGCTGACCCGAAACCGGATGTCGTCTCCATCTTCGGCAACGAATACTCTGTTGAGGCAGAGATTTACTCCATCGACGCCTTCAGCGGTCATGGCGATTATAGCGAGCTCATCGACTATCTCAAGTGTCAGGACCCAAGTAAGATTAAAAAGACATTCTTAGTCCACGGAGACCTCGAAGCCCTTCAGTTCTACAAACGTCAACTCCGCAAGGAAGGCTGGGAGAACATCGTGATTCCAGAACCAGGTGAGAGTTTTGAGCTTTAAATCAACAATCATCAAATCAACATAAATGGCACAAAAACCAAGCATACCAAAGGGTACACGTGACTTCCTGCCGGAGGTCATGGTACGCCGCAATTATATTTTCGACACCATTAAGGGAGTCTTCAAGCGTTACGGATTCCAACCTATTGAGACCCCTTCGATGGAAAATCTCAGCACTCTGTTAGGAAAATACGGAGAAGAGGGCGACAAGCTTTTGTTCCGTGTCTTAAACTCAGGCGATTTCATGAAGGATGTGAACCAGACAGGTGAGCCTCTTGAATCTCTGAAGTTAGCCGGACAAATTTGCGAGAAGGGACTTCGTTACGACCTTACCGTGCCTTTTGCACGTTTCGTGACGATGTATCGTGACCAGTTGGCATTCCCATTCAAGCGCTATCAGATTCAGCCCGTATGGCGTGCCGACCGTCCCCAGAAAGGACGTTATCGTGAGTTTTATCAGTGCGATGTCGACATCATCGGAAGCAACTCCATTCTCAACGAGGCCGAGTTGGTCCGCATCGTCAACGATGTATTTAATAATCTGAAAATCAGTGTCACGCTGAAGATTAACAACCGCAAGATTCTTGCTGGCATCGCTGAATATATCGGCAAGTCAGATGCTTTGGTCGATATCACCGTGGCCATTGATAAGCTCGACAAGATTGGCATCGATGCCGTCAACGCCGAGTTAGCTGAGAAGGGACTCGAGCCTGAAGCCATTGAGAAACTTCAGCCTATCCTCTTCATGAAGGGCGATGTCAGAGAGAAGATTGCTCAACTCAGACCTCTGCTTAATAACGAGGTGGGTCAGAAGGGTATTGAAGAGTTGGAGACTCTGTTCGATTATATCGACGACATGGACCTTGACATTGCTACGGAACTCGACCTTACCTTGGCACGTGGTCTGAATTATTACACAGGAGCCATCTTTGAGGTGAAGGCCAACGACTTCCCAATGGGTAGTATCTCAGGTGGTGGACGTTACGACAATCTCACGGGCATCTTCGGATTGCCTAACGTATCGGGTGTCGGTATCAGTTTCGGTGCCGACCGCATCTACGACGTACTCGAGGGACTGAAGCTCTTCCCTGAAACCATGTCGGAAAGCACTCAGGTCATCTTCCTCAACTTCGGCAAGAACGAAGAGAGATATTGTCTGAAATACCTCAGCAAGGTCCGCAAGGCTGGTATCAACGCAGAAATATATCCTGATGCTGCTAAGATTCAGAAACAGATGAAATACGCCGACCAGCGCGCCATCCCGATTGTCATCATCGCAGGCGAAAGCGAGGTCAACGAGCAGAAATTCACCGTGAAATGGATGAAAGAAGGCAGACAAGAAACCGTAGAAGCAGATAAACTTATAGAAATCATCAAATAAACATCAAACAATGAGAAAAACTCATTATATCAGTTCAAAAGAACTCACTTTCAAGCAAGTAGACACTATTCTTAGCAAGAATTGTCGTTTAGCATTATCAGAGGATGCCATCAACCGCATCCAGCATTGCCGTGATTATCTCGACAAGAAGATGGAGAATCAAGAAAAGCCTATCTATGGTGTGACCACGGGTTTTGGTTCTTTGTGTGACCACAGCATCTCGAAGGAAGATTTGAGCACGCTGCAGAAGAACTTGGTGATGTCACATGCATGTGGAACGGGCGAGATGGTACCAGAAGAAATCATCCGTATCATGCTGCTTCTGAAGGTTCAGAGTCTGTCGTACGGTAACTCTGGTGTTCAGGTTATCACCGTTCAGCGACTCATCGACTTCTTCAACAACGATGTGTTGCCGGTGGTTTACAACCAAGGTTCTTTGGGTGCTTCTGGCGACTTAGCACCTTTGGCAAATCTGATGCTGCCTTTGCTTGGCTTAGGAGAGGTCCATTATAAGGGTAAGATTGTCCCTGCACAGCAGATTCTCGACAAGTTCGGTTGGGAGCCTATCACCCTTCAATCAAAAGAAGGTTTAGCATTGCTCAATGGCACACAGTTTATGAGCAGCTATGGCACCTACGTTCTTTTGAAGGCCTTCCGTCTCAGTTATCTTGCCGACCTTATCGGTACGGTTTCTCTGGAAGCTTTTGACGGTCGTATTGAGCCATTCTTCGACCAAGTGCATCAGATTCGTCATCATAACGGACAGATTGTCACAGCAAAGCGTGTCCGTCAGTTCACTGAAGGCAGTCAGCTCATCGTCAGAGA